>ENA-ORCT01000023-ORCT01000023.1-marine-metagenome-genome-assembly--contig:-NODE-23-length-291212-cov-8.207804_pt1 | contig 291212 bp, 216 predicted proteins | sample MGYA00248632_ERZ508511 | MGnify/ENA primary metagenome ERZ508511 (study PRJEB26182, sample SAMN06268839) | marine metagenome | isolation source: Tt an P1-techrep anaerobic enrichment on pine from...
GGCAGGTAATCCTTCAGCGCACGCTGCCAGGTCAGCTCGCTCGGCATGTCCAGGTCGCAGTTGACGATCGGCTGCCGCGGCAGAATACAGACCTCCCCGGGATCGATGATCGGGATGAAACATCCCTGCTCGAACTTCGGGTCGATCGCCTCGATCTCGCAGCACGTCGTGTCCTCAGGATCCGAGGCATGGAAGGTGAACTCCATGAGCATCCCCGACCCCTTCAAAAGCTTCCGGTCCGTCGTCGCGATATGCACGCCGCCCGCCACCGGCGTCACCTGGATCGGAATCCCCTCGAGCATCGAGCCCGGCGGCGTCTGCACGCTCTTGAACTGGATGCACTGCTGGTCGAAGAGCAGCGTGAACTCCAGCGGATAGAACATCGTCTCCGGGTCGATCGGCGTCACCAGGTTCAGCGGAATGCGCACGTCGGTGTCGCCCTTGCCTTCCGCCTCCCCGAGATCCATGTTCAGATCCGAGAACGTCGTCGAGTCCAGCGGCGCACGGTACGTCTTCGTCTTCACGTCCGTCCCGCCGCAGAAGTTGATCAGCTGCAACTCCACGGTGCGCAGGCCCCCGTCCGCGCAGTCGCGCTCGTAGGTGATCACGCACTCCTGGAAACCCTGGAAGATGATCGTCGAAATGTCCTTGTAAATCGCCGCCAGCTGCCCCGCGTTCGGCGTCTGATAGTACCGCCCGCCCGTCAGGAGCGCGATCATCTCGAGCTCCGTCGCGTTGATCGCCGAGCCGAGACCGATCGTGAAGACGCGGATGCGATTGCGGTTCGCAAGCGAGATGATCTCCGCCGGCGTCCGCGTCGACGAGTTGTCACCGCCGTCGGTCATCACGATCACCGCACGGCACTGGTTGATGCCGTTGTTGATCAGCTCGATGATGCCGGCGTAGATGCCGTCCCACACGGCCGTCCCGCCCGAGGCCGGAAGCGCGTCCACCGCACTGTAGAGCAGCGGCTTGAGCGTTGTCATCTGCTGCTGAATGTTCACCTGCGTATTGAACCAGATAATCGATGCCTCGTCGATCTGGCCGTCCATCTGATCGACGAACGCCCGGCCCGCGGCTTTCGCACCCGCGTTCCCGCTGCCGTTCATCGATCCCGAGGCGTCGAACACCAGCGCGACCGAAATCGCGCAGCGCACCGTCGGATCGGGGCACCACAGCGTGAAGTCCTTGACCTCCACGCCGTTCTCGAAAATCTTGAAATCCTGCTTGGCCATGTTGTAGGCAGGATTACCGTTGCAGCCAACCGAGAAATACAGCTCGATCGTCGGCCAGTTGACGGTCACGCGCTTGAAGTTCAGGTTCGGCTGCGCTTCCGCGGTCTGGAAAGATCCAAACATCACCGACAGCAGCAGCGCAAAGAACAGCACGCGCAGGGATCGGGCAGCAGTGACAATGCTTCTCATATATATACCTCTATGCAGAATGGACGGTCTCTCTATGCAATACCTGAATATCCGGTCTATTCGATGACGGTCAGCTCAACACGGCGGTTGCGCTGGCGTCCCTGGGGAGTCTCGTTGTCGTCGATCGGCTGCGATTCGCCGTAGCCTTTCGAAATGATAATGTCTTCGGGAACCCCGTTTTCGACCAGGTACCGTTTGACGGCGGCAGCGCGACGCTCGGAGAGATCAAGATTGTACTCTTCGGTGCCAAGGGCGTCGGTGTGCGCCGAGATTTCAAAGCGGCGGCCGGGATTCTGAAGGATGAAGCGGATCGCACGTTCGAGCTCCGGCTTGGATTCAGGCCGCAGTGTCGCCTTGTCGAAATCAAACAGGACGGTAAGATTCGTTTTCGGCGGAACGGTGATGATCGGCGGAATCGGTTCGAGGGCGATGTTCTTCTCGAGCCGGCGATACGTCGTCAGCTCCGGCACTTCGAACACATCCGATTTGAAGATGTAGCCTTTCTGTTCGGCGCTGATGCGGTACTCGCGTCCCGCAGGCACGATGAACTGATACTGCCCGCTCTCGAGGCTCTGGAATTTGTTGATGATTTCACCGGTTCCGTAATCCTCGATCGTGATCGGAGTGGAAGCCAGCGGCTGCCCCGTTTCGATATCCGTCACCACACCGAAGATGTTGACCACGGCATCGGGCGGAAAGGGCGGATCGAGCAGCATGAACAGATCGAATTCCCCGTATCCGCCGGGCCGGTTCGATGCGAAGTACAGCGTGTCACCCGACAGCGTCGAACTGATGAATACGTCGTCATTAACGGAATTGATGGGATATCCCAGATTCATGGGACGGGACCAGCGTGCCCCCTGGTTGCGGGTTACGTACAGATCCATTCCGCCGGCGGCCTTGGAATTCTCTCCGTCGGGATAGCCGTCGGAAGAATAATAGAGCGTGCGGCCGTCAAACGCGATGGAGGGTGTGCGCTCCTCGCCCTTGGTGTTGACGTCCGGCCCCAGGTTGACGGGGCGGCCCCATGTACCGTCGAGCTGCCTGCGTGACATCCACAGGTCCGTGCCCCCGTAGCCGCCCGGACGGTCAGACGCGAAGTACAGCGTACGCCCGTCGGGAGCGATCGAAGGCTGGGATTCCCAGTATGTCGTGTTGATCTGATCAAAGTTGTCGACGATTGCGTCCATGCGGAGGTCCTTGCCCTCCGGATTGTCAAGGTTGCGCGCCTCGGACCATTCCGTACCACGGTCATTCCATTCCGCGATGTAGATGTCGCATTTGCCGAATCCGTCCGGCTGCTGGCAGAGCGCCAGGTACAGCGTGCGTCCGTCCGGCGATATGGAAATGGCGCCCTGGGACTCCGGCGTATTGATCCGCTCGGAGAGATAGACTGGTTTTTCCCAGTTCTCCTCGATGTGATTGACGCGATAGACGTCGTCCCAGTAATCCTGCCGCTTCGGGGTTGGACGGCGGGAAGTGAAAAACAGTGTACCGCTCGCGTCTACGGCGGGGGCGTAATCATCCCAAGCGGAGTTGACATTCTCTCCGAGATTTTCGACCACGCCGCCCGTGACAAGCGCGATATCTGCGGGATCGGTACCGGAACAGCCGGCGAGCAGCATCCCGCAGAGAATGATACCAGAGATGTGAGTAGCGAATCGTTGCATGAAATTGAAACCCGCAGAGTGTGGGAGAATCGTGAATTTGGAATGAAGCTAGAAGGCTTCGTATTTCAGGCCGACGGATATCTGAACGGACATCACCTGCCACCCCGGATCCGAGATGTCGATGTCCTTCCCGCGATCATTGATCGTGTCGGTGATCTTCGTCACCGGATACCCGACCCTGATTTCGGGATTGATATACCAGCGCGGCCGAACGATGTAATCGTAGCCGAAACCGATGATGCCTTCGAGCCGAAGGGTGCCATCGAAGTCACCCGTGGATACCTCACGACGGGTATCCAGCAGCTCCCGATACGAAAGCTCCGCATCCACGATCTCCTGATCATGCCGCACCTGCGAGGCGATGGCAAGGCCGACGGCAGGACCGGCGAACACGTACCAGCGGGCAAGACGTGGCTGCCAGCGCAGGAACAGTCCGGCCGTTGCATACGAGAGAGATACATCAGCGATTTCCTCGTATGTCACCGGCTGAATCCGCACCACCGAACCGGTGGAGATGGGCGTGGCAATGTCCCGCTCGTAGGATTCCTTCGTATGCTTGTTGTCGTAGTAGAATTTGGCCATCACCGCCCAGCTGGGCGACCAGGCGTAGGTGATGTCGGCACCGAGCTGGGCACCGACGTTGCCAAGGTTGAAACCGCCTTCGAAGTTACAGTCGCAGTCGGTCCTGAACTCCCCGATGTTGGTGTTGTGGTTCAACCCCAGGAATCCGCTGACGAACACACGTGTGACGTCAGGGCTGTAGACGGTCTGTGCCGTCGCGAGCGACGACACAAGCAACAGGCTTGCGATCGCAAAACATGATCGCAGAAAAAGTAATCTCATAAGCACACCTGATATCAATGACCAATGGAAAAAATACCTGTATCAAATTTGAGGCGAGAAAACGTCCCGATTGCAGAGGCGATTCGGAGAAAATTCACGTGCGGAGCTGGAGCTGAAAACCCGGAAAGTCTTTAAGTACATCAACTTATGTGAATTATATTCACACCAGAATATACGAAAAATGCGCCGAATGTCAATGAATATTCCCACTCGCGCAGGGGAATTATCAGTGACTGTGTGCGCACGTCGACAGAATGTTTCCGGCATGTGTTTCAGATGAGTTTTTGTTGTGCGATCAACTCTCGCTCCGCCTTCCGCCAGATCTTCTGACACGGGAAAGAGTTGGAATATAGCGCTTCGTCCAGAATTATGGAATCGATTTTCCTGGGATGGAGGTCCTGTATGATTTTCAGATCGTTGTAATGCCGGACGGAGCCGTTAAGCGTGACAGATAAGTTAGTCCTTTCCGCCAGCATAAGCAAGAACTCAGTGGGCGGACCGTCCAATGATTTTCGCGTGCCGACATCAGTGACGATGAGGCGCTGAACACCGCGCGCCTTCATTTGCAGCGCAAAGTCCACGGCGTCTTCGTCTTCGGACTGCGCGGGATCGTGCGGCTGCAGCTGGCTGCCGTCCACATCGAGCGCGATGACAATCCTGCGCGGCCCGTAGCGCTCGAAGAGTGTCGAAAGCAGGGCAGGATCTTTCGCCGCGGCGGATTCGATGACAACGCGATACGCGCCGATCTCGTTGATGGCGATCTGGACGTCCTCGGCAGAACTGATACCGCCGGCCAGCTGAATCGGGATATCAACGGAACGGACGATACGCTGCAGCAATTCGCGCTGCGCCGCGATGCCGGTGCGGGCCATGTCTTCCACCACGACATGCAGCGCCTTGGCGTTTTCTCCGCGCCACAGACGGGCGACATCCGCGGGATCGCGGGGATACATGTCCCCGGCTCCCGTCTCATCTTCCGCGGTGCGGAGACAGCGCCCCTCGGCAATATGCAATGCTGGAATGATCAGTATCATGTCGGGCTTTTCGGATCAGCGAATTACGGCGTGTATGGTTCGACGGTTGTCTTGACACTGGCTTTCTGCGTCCACCAGAAGTTTCGCGCCTGCTGTGGCGCAATTTCCTTGAGCTCGTCAGGAGGTTCGACATACATGCGCACATGCACATTCGTCTGTAAAGAGCGACGCCGGACGCGACCCTCATCGAGGTTGAACACGGTCAGGCCCTTGCCCCCGACGTCGAACAGATCCATTGTCGCCATGCCCTGGCCGGTGTCCATTTTCTTGCTGCCGGTGTACATCGAGGTCAGCTGCGCATCGATGTGCGCCAGCTGCCCCGCAGGGGATGCGACGATGTCGCGGATCCGGTATTCCGCGTCGTTTCGATACTCAAGGTACCCGAGTTTCTCCGGTCGGATCATGGTCCAGCTCGAATCCCTGCCGACCGGCTGATCCGGCAGCTTCTGAAAGGCCAGCTGCAGGATCTGCTTCAGACCGGAGTCGGCGTAGTCGCGCTCGATGGTCTCACGATAATCGGATTTCGTTGTCTCATAATCATCGCGCAGGAAATTCCTGATGACCGCACCCAGATTTTCAATGCTGGAAACGTGGCCGTCGGGCTCGACAACGATTTCAAACGGTGTGTTCACCGGCGCGTTGTACTGCGCGTAGAGTTTTTCCACTTCATCGGTGTTCTCCGCCTGTGAATCATACGACATCTCGCGCTCACGTCCCTCGGTGCTCTGCGTCAGTTCGAAGATGACGCGGTCACAGGTGACGCGCAGGCGTCCCCCACCGTCCGCGCCCGGTTCAAGGACGTCGAAGCGGTACCAATACTTGATCACCTGGTGATTGATATCTTCGATCGAATCCTGCAGTTGTGTCACCTGCTGGTCGGTGACGATCAGGAAGGAGAAACGGTCGCCCGCGCTGAAGGTGTAACGGAGCGGAAGCGGCGCGGCGAGTTCAACCGACGAGCCGCGTTCCTCTTCTGCAATGTATTCGGTCGCACCGGCGCTGTCCGCGGCAGCCGCGGTGCTGTCAGCCGCGTCGCTCTCCTGCTTTGCGGACTGGCAGGCACCGGCCGTCAGCAGAACGAAAAAGAGCAGCGTGGATGTCAGTCGTTTCATGATCGGACCTCCGGCGTATTCAGATTCCTGGGTACAGAAGATACGGGATGCGGCGGCGGGCGAACTGCACCGCGTCACTCTGCCACGGTGGCGACGCCATCTGCGCGTCCTGAAAGCGCTCGTCGCCGGCGAGTAAAACAAGATACGGCCTGATCTTCATTTTTCCATCATACAGCACTGCAATGCGGCGGAGCATTGCGCGCCCGCACTCCCAGCCGCTGAAGCGGGCACGATCGGTTACGTGCAGACGCACGCCGCCGCATTCCTCGCCCGCGTACCGCGGATGCGACGCACCGGGACGCGGTGCCGGCACGAATCGCCGCGGCTCGAAGCGCACCCCCGGGATGCGGTCGTCAGTGAGCGCCGACGCAAGCTCCTCTCCGTCAATGAACGGCGCGCCGATCAGGAGGAACGGAACGTCGGTGCCCCGCCCCTCCGAGATGTTCGTCCCTTCGAACAGGCAGGTCCCCGGATACGCCATGACCGCTTCGAGCGACCGGAGATTCGGTGAGGGAGCGATCCATGGCAGGCCGGTATCATCATGGTACATCTCCCGTCGCCACCCGTCCAAGGGCACCACGGTCAGTGACGGAGCGGCCGCATCGCGCAGCCATCCCTCGCCGATCGCCATCCGTGCGAGTTCGCCCGCCGTCATACCGTAGCGGACCGGCACGGGCAGGTATCCCACAAAGGAACGCAGGCTGTCATGGCGCACGGGACCTTCCACGCGTTCTCCACCGAGAGGATTCGGCCGGTCAAGCAGAATCACGGGGATGCCCGCGGCCGCGGCTTCCTCCATGCAGTAGGCCATCGTGCTTATGTATGTATAGTAGCGCACGCCTGCATCCTGGAGATCCATCACGAGCACGTCGATGTTTTCGAGCATGTCTGATGTGGGACGTCGCGTATTGCCGTACAGCGAGTGCACGGGAATTCCCCGAAACATCGCGGACGCCACATCGGCACCGGCGTCGGCGCTTCCATGAAAGCCGTGTTCGGGCGTGAACAGTGCGGTGAGCTGCACATCGTCGTGTGAAAAGAGCGTATCGAAAAGGTAGGAGCCGTCGCCGAGCCGGGACGTGTGATTACAGAGCAATCCGACGCGGCGTCCGAGCAGGAGATGCATCGAATCAGCGACCAGCACATCCGCGCCGCTGCGCACACGCGGATGTTCCTGCTCCATGGACCGGGCGAGGATCGACGCCCCCACAGTGCTGCAGACCGCAACGAGACAGAGTGCTGCCGTGCGGAGCAGCTGCGGCATGCGATCGCGCGCCGTGCGTCCGGTCATGCGTCCCGCTCCGCATCGGCACGCGCGGTGTACAGTGACCAGGCTGCGAGAGACATGCCATCCCACAGTTCTCCCTCCGCAATCATGCCTCGGATCTGATTGGCGTCACGGATGAGGATTTCAAATTCCTCGGTCTGGTCGGGGTCGGCGGCACATTCACTGAGATCCGTCGCAAGGAAACAGCGGCAGAGTTCGTCGGTGACACCGTTGAAGGGATTGAAGATTCCAAGCTCCTGCCAGCGGCCGGCGGTGAGTCCCGCTTCCTCTCGCAGTTCAGCCGCGGCCGCCTCGCGGACGTCCTGGTCGAGCTTGATGCCGCCGGCGGGAAATTCCACGCTGTCGCGGTCGTTGAGATAGCGGTACTGCCGCACGAGCACAAAGCGGTCGTCGTCGCGGTGCGGAATGATCATCACAGATCCCGGCGTGCGCACGTAGTGATAGTCGCCCAGCGTCCCGGCGGGATGCCGCACGCGGTCGCGCATGTACAGCCACCACGGATTGCGGTGCACTGTTTCCTCGCGCAGTTTGGTCCATCGTCGAAGAGTCATGAATGAAAAACTGATGAATGAGCGGAAAAAATCAAAACAGAATCACGGCGCGACTTGAGCGCGGCGGGGGCACGAGCACGATTACGTGGGACGGGCACGACGGCGCAGGGTGAGACTGGATATCCCGGTGATGATCAGCGCCATGCCGATGAAGGAATACACCGTCAGCTCCTCACCGAGTGCGAGCGAATATGCGGTGGAGAGGAAGATCACGAGATAGTTGACAACCGTGGCACGTGCGGCCCGTTCGAGCCTGAGCCCTTTTGTCATCGAGACCTGCGCGACCTGCGTGGTCACACCCACGCCAAGCAGAATCAGCCACTCCGCGCCGACGGGCATGCGCCACGTCGCGGCAGCCATCGGTGATGCGAGCACCAGGGCGATGAGCGGGAAATACATGACAATGGTCAGCGGATCCTCACCCTCCTGCCCGAGCCGCCGTACAATATTGTAGGCGAGCCCGCTGCACATCGCACCTCCGAGGCCAATCAGGGCGGGGAAAACGGCACTCACACTCGATGGCTGGGCGATGAACAGGACACCGCCGAATGCAAGGATGCTGGCCAGCCATTCGCGTCCGCTGCCGCGCTCCTTGAGAATCAGCGGAGCGAAGAGGGCGGTGAACAGCGGATTGGTGTATTGAATGGTCACCGCCTCGGCGAGCGGCATCGCCTGGATGGTGTAGAAGTAGGCCGACAGTCCGAGAAAGCCGAACAGCCCCCGCAGGAAAAGCAATCCCCTGTTCCTGCCGAGCAGCGACTTCCCAGCCTTCAGCAGCAGGCCGGCGGAAATGACCAGGCTCACCGCGGCGCGGAATACCACGACTTCGATGAAGGGGATGTCCTTCACAAGCCGCACGAAGAGCCCCATGAGGCTGAAGAAGAAGGCGGCGTTGAGCATGTATTTCAACCCCGGCGACAGCCGGGATGCGGGCGAGCGCGTCATTCGTCATTCTCACAGTGGACGAAGAAGAAGGACATTCCAGTCGACATGGTGCCGCTGATAGCGAAGCCAGGTTTCCTGTTCGTCACGCACCCAGCCGAGGAAATCCTGCAGCTGCGCGTCGCCGGGATTCGCCCGGGCGCGATCGCTGATTGCTTTCCACTGCATGCTCATGTAGCGATCCCATTCGTCATGCGTGCTGCGCAGCGTCCACAACATCTCGAGTCCGCAGTCGTCGATACTGCGCAGCAGCTGTCTGCTCGTGTGCACCTCCCAGCCGGATGCATCGAGAAATTCGCGGTAGCGCTTCGGCAGCGTCGCCTCGGCGCTGGGCTCCCCGATGATGATGAATCCTTCCGGCGTGACCGCGCGCGCGAGCCGCCGGAGTGCCTTTTCGAATCCCCCGAACATCAGCGCCGTGCCGAGACAGATCACGAGATCATACGACACGTCTCTGTAATAGAAGGCATTTGCGTCCATGCAGTGGATTTCCGTGCGATCAGCCAGGCCTTCCCCCTCGAACAGCGTGCGCGCCTGCGCGGTCCATTGCTCCGAGACGTCGACCTGCGTGCTGTGGCAGCCGAAGGAACGGCAGAGCAGGTACGAACTCCAGCCGTTGCCGCTGCCGACATCGAGCACGAGCGAGGACTCATCGAGTCCGCATTGCGCGGCGAGCAGCAGGAAGCGCTCGTCGGAGAGCGGATTCATGATCGCGTGCGATTCGTAGGCGATATGATAGTAGGCGGCACTGTCGAGCTGATCGGACATCGGCATTCCTCACGTTGAAGCGGCAACGGGGAAATGTACTGTGTCCCACATCGAGGAACAATCCGTTCAGCGGGAGAGTGAAAGAGATGCATGGGAGGGCATCGCGTTCGATCCGCAGGCTCACGCCTGCGGCTCCCGCTGATGGTTCGCCATTTCGGTCTCCAGCTGCTCCTGCTCCCTCCTCGGGACCATCCGCACATTCTGTCCCCAGCGATACTGCTCTTCCATCCTGCAGCTCCACACCAGCTCGTCGTTCCACACCGTGATGTCGGGACAACCGTCGCACATGTTCACATTGCCGTTCGCCAGTATGTCGGCCGGCTGGATGATCATGACGGACTGGAAATGCAGGCGGCGGAAAAACGCGGACGGCATGGTGAACAGGGATTTCAGGTACGCAGCGGCGACGCGCCGCACGCCGCGGTCAAACGGCGCGAGAAGGAAATACAGGCGACCCTTGCGCTGCATCCCGGGGGACGCGTATGCAAGATACTTCCCCGTCGTGAGGTGATTCCAGGTCTGGACGATCTCCATGAACTTCGGTCCCACATGCCCGAAGATGCGTTTGCGGTTTCCCATGCGTCCGGTGAGCAGCCACTTGAACGTATCCGGTTTCTCGGTTCCGTTCAGGAATGCGCAGGGGGCGAAATCAGGATACTCCCTGCGGATCTCCCCGACCACCTCCGGTGAGCTGATATCGGTGCGGCGGTGATCGTCCTTCTTCGAATACATCATCTCGTCGAAATGCACCTGCTCGTCGCCGACGTAGAAATCGAAATCCTTCCCGAGCACGGCCATGCGATAGTTGATGAACACCATCACATGCACCCGGTCGATGTTCTCCTGCCCCCAGCGCAGGAGCATGGGAACATCCTTAAGTGTTTCGGGATACACCGTCGCGTTGAACGAGCAGGTGATCCCTCCGACCTCGTGCAGCATATCGGCCAGCTGCTGCCGCAGCTCATTCAGCTCCTCCTCCGTCTTTCCGGTCCAGTGCGGCCGCTTCTGGCCGCTGTCGACGTGGAAGGTAAAACCATCCACCCCCGCGCGTTTGAGTTCACGCAGCAGTTCACGCGACAGCAGCGCCCCGTTGCTGTTGATGATGGCTTTCCATCCCTTGCGCTTGACCATGCGCACGATGTCCACAATGCCGGGATGCGTCAGCGGCTCTCCCCCTGCGATGGACACGCCGTCGCACTGGCGATATCGTTCGAACACATCGAGTTCGTGTTGCACTTCTTCGAGACTTTTGTGCGATGATTTGCGGTTCTCACGGTAGCAGCCGTCGCAATACAGATTGCAGGTGCTCGTCGGTTCGAGCCAGGAGATCGCGTTGTCGGCAAAATTCCAGGGAAGCCGGTACAGTGACCGGGAGGAGAGGTGCGTATTCATGATGCGTTGTCCCTTGTCATGAAAAATTCAGTGTCGGGCCTGCGGGTCTATATAATGGATACATGTTTGGCGTTCGTGAGGATGCCGTTATGCGCTGCTGAGATCCCTGTTTTTTCCACTGGCATTCCCGTCGATCCTTACCGTTGTTCCGTACAATAAAATCCGTATTAATGCATTGTACGAAATCCGGCCGCACGCGACAAGGGCAAAAAGCAGGAGGAAACGTGCGGGGATGCAGCGTCAACGCGCGGGATCGAGCTGCGGAGGCGGCGGTGCGATGACGGTATGGCTCCGCGCGGATGCGGGATCGGGAAAGCGAATGGTCCAGGAATGCAGGAGATAGCCGCAGTCGCCGGGCACGGAAACACGCCCCTGGTATACGGCGGGATCAAGTGATGCGGATGTCGACGGTGAAGCGGGCGCAGAAGGCGACGCCGGAATAGGAGTACCGCCCTGACCGTACAGCGGATCGCCGGCGAGCGGGAATCCGGCCGCGGCGCAGTGAATGCGGATCTGATGCGGCCGGCCTGTGGGGATATTGACCTCGAGCAGGGCGACGTCACGCGCCGGATCCCTGCGCAGGACGCGGCAATGGCTCTCCGATGCCTTGCCGTCTTTGGATGCGGCCCATACCGTGCCCAGCAGAGGATGCGGGACGCGTCCGATCGGCGCAGTGACGGTAAAGACATCCGTCGCTGGTATGCCGCGGACGAGCGCGAGGTAAGTTTTGGAAATGCGCTGTTCCCGCATTGCGGCGGCGAGTGCGGCAGCGGCATCGGGATGGCGGGAAAAGAGGATTGCGCCGCTGGTGCCGCGTCCGAGACGATGCACCGGAGAAAGTGCGTCATCGTGGTATCGCGTGCGCAGGATGTGGAGCATCGTATGTTCAAGGAAACCGCCGCCGGGGAGAACGGGAAGACCCGGCGGTTTTGCGAAGACCATCCAGCCCTCCCCCTCGGCAAGCAGCGGGATATCACGTGGCACGTCCGGCTCCTCCCACGGGGGACGATGATAGGCGAGCCGGTCGTCTGCCGTGAGGATTTCATCGGGTGCGGCGATGCGTCCATTCCTCGTGATGCGTCCCGCCTCGAAATGCGCCGCCCATTCCTCCCGGGATGAATGTCCGTAGCGCCCGAGATAATACTCCAGCGCAGTCATCCCGGCATCCATTCTCCCGATGCGGTCGCGGTATGTATAGCCCCGATTCATCATCCTGCTCGTGCTCCTGCTCCTGCTCCCCGCCTGCGTTCGCCTGCGGTGCACTTCGGCGGGCCTCCGGCTGTTCCTGCTATGAATTTGCTCCGTGCCCGGTTCTTTCCCTAATTTACATGTCTTGTGAAGACTTCACAGGAACCTTTCATTCATACAGGAGACGAACACTCATGAGATTTTTCTCAATCCTCGTTCTTGCCACGCTTCTGATATCCTGTCAGAACAATGCGCAGGACAATGTGGAGCTCAAGACCCGCGCCGACAGCGTGAGTTATGCCATCGGACAGAACATCGGCGTGAACTTCAAGCAGCAGAAGATCGAGGTCGATCCGACGATCATGGCGGCCGGACTGCGTGACGTGCTCAACGATGCGGAGACCAAACTCACCGAGCAGGACGCGCAGCAGATTTGGATGTCATATCAGCAGGAGCTGATGGCGGCGCAGCAGCAGGAGCGCGAGCAGGCCGGTGTGAAGAACAAGGAAGAGGGCGCGAAATGGCTGGCCGAGAACGCGAAAAAGGAAGGCGTACAGGTCACCGAGAGCGGACTGCAGTACAAGGTTATCGAGATGGGCGACGGTCCCACTCCCTCCGCCGACGACCAGGTGAGAGTGCATTACCGCGGCCGCTTCATCGACGGCGAGCAGTTTGACAGTTCCTATGACCGCGGCGAGCCCGCAGTCTTCCCCGTCGGCGGCGTGATCCCGGGCTGGACCGAAGCACTGCAGATGATGCCCGTCGGTTCGAAGTGGGAAGTCTACATCCCCTCCGAACTCGGATACGGTCCGCAGGGCCAGGGACAGACCATCCCGCCTCACGCCACGCTGATTTTTGATGTGGAGTTGCTGGGGATCGAGAAATAATCCTCATTCCTGCATCGTTCAGCATTGAGCGGCTCCCGTTCGAGGGAGCCGTTTTTTATTGCGGGCTGTGGGCTGTGGGCTGCGGCGTGCCGGCACTTGCACTTTTTCGTACCATCATATACTTTTCAATACCGTTTGGTACCGCTCGCAATTCACAACGGATCTGATGCAGCACACTCAGGGCAAGTCCGTCTCCATCGTCATCGCCGACGATCATCCGATCGTGCGGAAGGGGTTGCGCGAGATACTTGAGGATGAACGCTCCTTCCAGATTACCGCGGAATGTGAAAATGGCGTCGAGGCGCTCGAATGCATCCGTGCGCATCAGCCCGACGTCGCCATCATCGACATCGACATGCCCGAAATGTCGGGTCTCGATGTCGCGGCCGTTGTGAATCGTGACCGGCTCGACACGGCAATGCTCATCCTGACCATCACAGACAGCGCGGAGATGTTCAACCAGGCGATGGAATACGGCGTGACGGGATATGTTCTCAAAGACGCCGCCGTCACCGATCTCGTACAGGGTGTGCGCAAGGTGCTGCGCGGTGAGTACTTTTTCAGCAGCAGCATGGCTTCGAAAGCTCTGCTCGAGCAGCGCAGGCAGAACAACGCTCCCACAATTCCCTCGCGCTTTTCGGAGCTGACACCCTCCGAACGGAAAATCCTCCGCTTCATCGGCGAGGACAAAACCACCAGTGAGATCGCCAATATACTCAGCATCAGTACACGGACCGTCGATACGCATCGGGCACACATTTCGCAGAAACTTGACCTTCGCGGATCCTATGCACTCGTCCGTTTCGCCCTTCAGAACAGGCATCTCCTCTGATCTTCCCTCTGCATTTCCCCTCGCAAGGCATTCTCCAGCCTGCATGCTTCCCGCCGGGAGATGAAAAAATACGTATCAACACCGATTGACGATTGTGTCATGCTCGGCTTTATTAGTTCAGGCCCCCGGTTTTTGGATTGATCCGCTGTCCCTCCTGCCGGCTCTTCCCGACATCAGCAAGGAGTTACATGCGCATTCTTATTGCCGAAGATGACAGCAACGTCCGGCGTCTCATGCATGAGATGATGGAGATGCTGTGCGACGATGTCATTGAGTGCCATGACGGACTCGAGGCATATACGCTGTGCAGACAGTTCCCTCCCGACCTTGTGCTGATGGATATCAGCATGCCGCGCATGAACGGCATCGAAGCCACCCGGCGTATCCGCGCACTCTCCCGCAACATCCCCGTCGTCATTGTCACCCAGCATGATGATGACGCATACCGGACCGCTGCGCTGCATGCCGGTGCCGCGGCCTATTTCCTCAAGGATGATCTCTCCGGTCTGCAGACATACCTTCGCAGGCTTCACGCGCAGACGGCACAGAACTGAGAAGGGCCGCTCCATCGGTAATAGTACCGATGGAAATACGCATGCACACCGATTGAAGTATATCACCCTCCCTCCGTTCATTATCCCCAGACAGTTCCATCGAAAAGATTTTCTCCGGCATGAGAAATGAACATGCTGAAGGACAGAGAATGCGTCTGCAATTCGCGCGCATCGTCGTATCATCACACATCAGGAGGAGATAATGAAATCGCACCCGATCAGGATACTGCTGACACTGACCATGTCATACTGCATACTGGCACTTATCTCATGCAGCGAGGAGAACGCGACATCCCCCGTGCAGGTCGGCGAGAATGTCACAGGCACGGGACTGCAGAAACACGCGACACGTTATCTTGTCGAATACGCCGGCAAGATTGAGCGAGCGAAGGCATCCGTTCGCGCACTCGGGGGTGTCATTGAACATGAATTCCCGCAGATTGGCTTACTCGGTATCAGCGGACTCAGTGACCAGACTGCCATGCAGTTGCTGAGCAAGCCGGGTATAAAAAGCTACACGCGTGATACCTACGAACAGTTTGTTCCGACGAGCAGCACGCTGGGAGTGATTCAGGCAGCGTCGCTGATCGGTCCGGCGAACACGACCGGAGATCCAGCAGCTGCGCCCGCGTATCTCGACGGAGACCAGTGGGGGCTGGACGCGATAAACGCACCGGCCGCCTGGAAGATCACTACCGGGAGCAGCGACGTCCGCGTTGGCGTTCTCGACAGCGGCATCAGTCCGGAACATCCTGATCTGAAAGGACGATATGATCTGACGAGGAGTAAAAACTTCAGCACAAGCAGTCCCAACGACCCGAGCGCCTATATCGATTATCTGGGACACGGAACATTCGTATCGGGGATCATATCGACCAACAATATCAAGGTTGCCGGTGTTGCGCCTGATATTACGATGGTCGGGATCAAGATTCTGAGCGATAAGGGCGGAGGATTTCAGGCGAATGTCATTGCGGGCATTCTGTATGCTGCCGACCAGGGGGATTGCGACATCATCAACCTGAGCATCGGGTCGTATTTCTCCAAGAAACAGAATGGCAGTTATCTGGCCCGCATACAGCGCGCGGTCAATTATGCGCGCGGCAATGGTGTTCTGGTTGTCTGCTCGGCGGGCAACGGAGCGATTGATCTGGACCACAACGGTCCGTTGATGGTTGGACCCGGACAGACAGCGGGAGCAATGATGATAAGCGCCACGGCCCCGTATCACGGGACGAATCCGGATACACCGACGAAATACACGAATTACGGACGGAGCGCGATACACCTGGCGGCACCAGGGGGACAGGGCCCATATTTCGGGAACGCTCTCAAAGACTGCATCCGTTCGTGCTACCCGCCGAATACGTACGGGTGGGGGATCGGCACCAGTTTCTCCGCACCACATGTCGCCGCGGCCGCCGCCCTTGTCGAATCAAAGACCGGCAACTCCAATCCAGGCTTTCTCAAAACGCGGCTGCAGAACTCCGCCGACGATTGTGGTGCGCCCGGCGTTGACCCGTATTTCGGGAAGGGCCGTCTGAATGTCGGAGCTGCAGTACAGTAACGACATCTTTCTGCCGAGCACGATGGCTGCGTTCAGGAAACACCGGCACGACCTGAACGAAGCGTGCCACACGAAAGGAGGAGGGGCTGATCCCGCCTCCTTTCGCGGGCTATAAAACGCGACACGCATGAGATATTCCGACCGGTTGACCTGTTTTTACCGATTTCATACCTTATGTGTATACAAACGCATAAGAAGTCTTTTTCCAGCACGGACGGTGACATGTCAAGAGATACCGGCAAGCTCCGTCGTGTATGCATCAGCGGACCAGGAGTATTTCCCATGTCAATTATCCGAAACATGCGAAGGCATTCAGCAATGGTTCTGTGTGGCTTTCTTCTTCTCCCCGCCACCTCGATGCCAGAGAAGACGGAGTCACGAAGCGGGACTGTCGAAACACGATCCGTGATCACCGCCGCAGCGGACACGGCACGTATCAGACAGCTTCTCCGTAATTTCGCGGTACTCCTCCCGAATAATGTTCCGGGTGCGGCTGCCGCGGCGTTCGAGGCGCTGGATAGAAGTACTTCTCGCACCTCGCCCCGTCTTCTCGCAGAGATTCACAATGCCATAGCGGAGGCGTTACTTCCTCGAGAAGGCGGCACGCGTGTGCGCATGCATCTCGAAAAGGCGCTGCATTTCGCAAAACGCGCGAAAGATGCCGCAGGGCAGGTAAAGGCGCTCTGCGGTCTGTCCGTTCTTGAAGTGCGTATTGCTCATTATAATGCAAGTCATGAGTATCTCGTGCACGCACTGGAACTGGCGGGTAAGGCGGCCGACAGTCGAATGCTGGGACACGTGCGGTATCATCTCGGCTATCTCATGCAGCGGCAGCAGCGATGGCAACCGGCCGTACAACATTTTCACGAGGCCGTAAAGGAATTCAATGCGGCGGGCACATGTGACGAGCGCATTGAAGCGCTCTCCCGCTTGGCGAATTCTCTGTGGATGGTCCGGCTGACTGGACCAATCGATGGAACGGCCCTTGAGGTCAAAGACCTCTTCGCGAAGGCATGGGCGCTGTCCGACAGCTGCGGCGGTAAACGCAGCCGCAGTATTCTTCATGTTTACTTCGGCGAATTAACAGGATGGAATGGCAATCGGGAGAAGGCATGTGAGTATTTCTCGAAGGCCCGTGACCTCGCAGCGGATGCCGGTGACTCCGCCCGGCAACTGAGGGCGATGAGCGATCTGGCAGTCAACCACAGTCGGAGAAACCTCTACGCAACATCATTCAAGATCGGGCAGGAATGCATGCACATTGCCGAAACGATCAACGATCAGGTTACAGCCGCATCCTTTCTTGTGCTTCTCGGTGTCTCGGTAAGCAACCGCGGGAACCCGAAGGCGGGGGAACCATATTTCCACAATGGAATTGCGCGATACAAAAAACTGCGCGATACGACGCATTTGATTCTCAACTGGATGGCACTGGCCACGAATTATCGCGCACAGGAGAGATACGATGAGGCCCGCCAAGCCTATCATCGATCGTTCGAACTGGCAAAAAAAATGGGGTCACATTACTTCCACCGTTGCGGGCTGCTGAACTACGGACAGTTTGAATTCAATCATCATCGTTACGAACATGCCCGCGAGTCATTCCTCGAGGCCGAAAAGCTTCTGCCGCGTGAAAAAGTGACCCATAACCACGCCATTTTGTATTGGCACCTTGGCAGGGTGAACAGGAAACTGGAGAACTGGGACGTGGCGCTGAACTATTACAACAGAGCGATACACATCATCGAGAAAATCGGCACGGAAATGATGTGTATTGAATTTCTGCACGGCCCAGCCAGCCTGCATCTCGATCGTGGTTCCGGAACCGGGTCAATCGAGGATCTGCAGACCGCACTGGATCAGTATTCAGATCTCCTGGCACGAGCTGAACAATGCGGCCTGAAAACGGATATCGCACGATGTCACCATAATATGGGTTTCCTGCTGACAAAGCTGCATCAACCGCAAAAGGCGCTGCAGCACTTGCGCGCTGCACTCGCGTATCGGCAGAAGCACAACCACCGGCACGACCACCGGGAGACCATCACACGACTGACCGGCACGATCGGCCGGGCACTCCTTCAGCTCGGGCGATCGGGCGCATACGACACTCTCGCACTGGCGCTGCACCTGTACAATACGGTCGATGATCCGGAAGGATTGCGGGATTTCTGCCGCGACGCAGCAATCGACCTTGAGCGGCGGGGAGACTACAAACGCGCTTTTGCATACCATCAGCGATATGCTGCATTGCGTGACTCATTGCAGAGTGCAAAGCATGTCAATGCCCTGCAGGAACTCAACGTCCGCTACGAAACCGCCCAGCGCGAACGGGAAATCGAACTGCTGAAGAAGCAGAAATCCATCGACCGGCTCCGGCTCCGGCAGCAGAAGGATGAATTGCAGCGCCGCGCATTGCTCGATGAGCGGCGAAGACAGGATCTGCTCCTGCTCGAGCGCGAAAACGAAATCCAGCAGCTTGAACTTGTCCAGAAAGAAAGTGCACTGCATATGCAACGGCTCAGCAGTGCGAAAGACAGCAGCGAGGCCGCGCTGTGGAAACAGCGCAGCGCCCTCAAGCAGGCCACGCTCGGCCGCCACCAGGCGTTGATCACGGGACTCGCCGCAGCCCTCTTGCTATCGCTCATTATCGCCTGGCTCGTGTACCGCCGCATCCAGGGACGCCGCCGCGAGGCCGCCCTCCGCGCCGATGCCGCGGAATACAAGGCCGCCGCCGCAAAATCCGAACAGCACCGACTCGCCGCCGCGCATGCGCGCCGTGAGAAAGACATGCAGCGCGCGGTCACCCGCCGCCTGATCGAGACGCAGGAACAGGAACGCCAGCGCATCGCCGGCGACCTGCACGACAGCCTCGGACAGGAGCTCGTGGTCATCAAGAACCGCGCGATGCTCGCGGCGCAGAAATCCGGCGATGGGAAAGAACTGCATCGCCAGCTCGACGAAGTCATCAGCATGACCGGCACGGCGATGAACACCGTGCGCGAGATTTCCCATGACCTGCGTCCGACGGAACTCGACCGCCTCGGTCTGGCTGCCACACTGCGCTCCGTAGTGCAGAAAGCGCAGCACTCCCTGCCCCGGGGCATCGAGACGGACATTGATCCGATTGACGGCCTGCTCGATAAGAAAGCGGAAATCCTGATCTATCGCATCGTGCAGGAGGGCATCAGCAATGTCATCCGTCATGCCGGCGCGGAGTATGCCGAGGTGCGTGCCCGCCTTGCGGACGGCGAACTCGCGATCACGATCCGAGACAATGGCAAAGGAATACCAGACATATCGGGAAAAAACGGCGGCAATGGCGACGGCATGGGCCTGCGCGGCATGCAGGAACGCGCCGCCATCCTCGGTGGCACCATGACCGTGACCTCCGCCCGCAACGAAGGTACACAACTGCATATACGACTGCCGTTCAAAGAAGCGGCAGCGGCACAGGTAATCACCAGGGGAGCGGCGTCTGCCGACTGACCACGGGATCCCTGCGCATACTGACCATCTGTATTCCTGCGTACGAAAATACGTAGTGATACCGATTGTCCGCACCTTCTCCATTCCTTTTATTACTCGCGTCTTCTATTTACATCGCCTCTCCAAACTCCGCAGCTCCCTCAGCGCAGTGAAGGGATGCTGTGTGGAATCCACTCCGAATAAGCAGGTCCGCGATTCGATCATACAGCAAACTGGAGAGTGCAATGCAACGATTATTTCCCCTTCTCGTGACAGTATTCATCATCTCCCTGTGCGCCCGTTCAGGGGCCAGCACGTCCGGTGCCGACGACACCGTGCCCGGCGACCGCGGCATCCGCTTCACCGAAAACCGCGGCCAGATCGCCGACACGCGCGGCGCGGTGCGCAATGACATCCGCTTCGTTGCCGAAGGCGCGGGCGCGCGGCTCTACTTCAGCGACCGCGGCGTCAGCTACGTCTTCGCCGACTCCGATCCGGCCACGGCGGCGACCGAACCCGCGCAGGACGGCTTCGCAAAAACCGCGCCGCGCGAAACCCGCATGCACCGGATGGACATGGAACTCGTCGGCTCCAATCCCTTCCCCCGCATCCGCTTCGAGGATGAACTGCCGGGCTATTCGAATTACTATCTCGCACACTGTCCCGACGGCATCACGCACGTGAAAAGCTACGCCACCGTGGTGTACGAGGATGTGTACGACAACATCGACCTCGTGTTCATGTCCCGCGAGGGACGCCTCAAATACGAATACCGCGTGCGTCCCGGCGGTCGTCCCGCGGATATCGCCATGCGCTACAGCGGCGCAAGCCGTCTGGCCCTCCTGCCCGGCGGCACTATGGAAGTACATTCTCCGCTTGGATACATCGAGGAAGCACAGCCGTACACTTACGAAGACAACGGCCGCGAAGTACGCTCGTCTTACCGTCTCCGTGACGACGTTCTCACCTTCGACATCGGCCGCTACAGCGCCACCCACACCCTCGTCATCGATCCCTGGGCAACATATTATGGTTCCTCGGAGTCAGACGGGTTTGCCGATCTCGATATCGATGCGAACGGGAACATCTATGTAACAGGGGACACACAGAGTACTCATTATCCAATCGTGAATGGTATGCAGTCAGCAAGCACCGGCGAACCGGACCTCGTGATCGGGAAGTTCTCTTCGACAGGCGATGTCGCATGGATGACGTATTTCGGCGGCAGCGACTGGGAAGGCTTCGGACGTATTGCCGTGGGTGCAAACGGACAGTGCATCACGGTTGGAAGCACATCGAGCGGCGATCTCCCGGTACAGAATGCTGTCCAGCCCGTACCGGCTGGTTCGCAACTTGAAGATCTGTGCATCATCTCACTGAATGCGGCCGGGATCCGCAGCTGGTCCACCTATTACGGCGGAGCGGGATATGAGCGATCCCCTGAAGTCGCGCTGGATGCAAATGGAAACGCTGTCATCACCGGAGCAACGTCAGACCCTGGCATACCGGTCACTGCGAATGCATATCAACCGGTGATGGGATCCGACAGAGATGGTTTCATCGTAAAACTGTCTCCTGCCGGACAGACACTCTGGGCAACATTCGCCGGTGGGAATGGTATCGATGGCGGTGACGGTATTGTCGTTGACGCCTTCGATGACATCGTCTTGTTATTGCAGGGCGAAAGCACGAATCTTCCCACTTCCGCAAGCGCATTCCAGACATCATCAGGCGGTCTGGCGGACCTCTGGCTCGCAAAGTTCTCTGCGAACGGCAGTCTCCAATGGTCGAGCTATTACGGAGGCAGCGGCAATGAGCGGGCGGATCTCGGGATCACCCCTTCAAATGACATTCTGATGTGCGGAATTACATCCAGCAGCAATCTCCCTCTGCCGACTCAGCCCGCACCATTTCAGGGATCTCTGAGCGGGGATTCGGATTTTTTCGTCGTGCAGATGAGTTCGAACGGCACAGCACTCAACTGGGGAACCTATATCAACTGCTCGGGCAGTTCCCCTCAGTACGGAGAAGGGAATAACGCCCCCGCCATCGCTTCCGACAGCAATGGCGATGTCCTCTTTGCCGGCATCACCGCAAACAGTGCCATCCCGCTTCTCAATGCGCATCAGTCATTTAATGCCGGGCAAAAAAATGCTCTCCTCGGCAAAATACACGGAAGCACCGGGATGCCTGAATGGGTGACATTCTATGGCGGGTCCCCCGGTGAATGGTCCATGTCGATGGGACTCGGAGCTGATGGAGAAGGCAATGTTTTCATGTCCGGGGCGACGTACAGCACAAATCTTCCCATCGACAACGCATATCAACCATATTTTGCGGGCCGCACGGATGCATTTCTTGCCTCGTTCACGTCGAGCGGTGTGGGACCGCCCCTGCGTTACGCCACCATCAGTGTATCACCCGAACAGACGATAGTGAACCAGGAATACCATACGATATATCTCGGCATCGGATCCCAGTCTCTGACGCTCACTGCCGGCAGCACCAGCGGCGCCGCGGTCAGCAGTTACCAGTGGAGCACCAACGAACCGACACAGTCTATTGTCGTATCTCCGACGACACCGACCACCTACTCCGTCACGGTGACGGATGCAAACAATGTTGTCAGCACCGCGTCCGTACGCATCCACGTCGTCGATGTCCGGTGCGGACCGAACCTGTCAGAGGTCGTGTACTGCGTCAACGGAGTAACCAAATGCGAGGATGAAAAGAAAGTTCTGCGCACACTCAGCCGGGACAGCGAAGCCCGGCTCGGAGCATGCACATCCCTGCCGCAGAATCAGCCGCCCGATGCTGTGGCCAGCGCGTCACCGACCTCCGGCGCTGTTCCCCTCACCGTGGATTTCAGCTCCGCTGGATCCAGCGATCCCGATGGCAGCATCGTGTCGTACGAATGGGATTTCGGTGATGGAAACATGTCGACGCTCGAAAATCCGCAGCATATCTACAGCTCTGCGGGAACGTACACTGCACAGCTGACGGTCACGGACAATGCAACTGCGACAGCCAGTGACAATGTCACCATCACAGTCAGCGGCGGCACATCGAGTGGCACGACGGTCATCGCCTCGCAGGCAGTGACGCGTGTCTGCGTGCAGACGAAAGCGGACCGCTGGGAAGGACGCGATGTCGTCGTCGTACAGGACGACCAGGGCGCACCTGTCCCGGGAGCAATTGTCAGTGCGAGCTACAGCGGCCCCAATACCGGCACGACCTCGGGCAGCACGGATGGCAGCGGCGAAGTAACACTCGCGACAGCAGCACAGAAAAGCCCGTCCGCCAGCTGGTGCTTCACTGTCACCGATGTCCGGGCGGCCGGCTATACATTCGACGCAGCAAACAGTGTGATGACCGCCTGCGAGAGCAGCCCGAAATCTTCGGTGACCATACCGGGCACGCCCCGGCTGACCGTGCATCCGAACCCGATGGCGAATCAGGCGCATGTACGCTTCAGCTTACCTGAGGCTGGTAGCGTCATGCTCATCCTCTATGATCAACTCGGACGCGAGGTCGCGACACTCGCGGAAGGGATGTATCCCGCCGGCAGTCATACAGTCCGCTATCCTGCAGCGAAGCACGCACGTGGAACGTATTTCTGCCGCCTGTATTATGGCGAAGACACGGAAACAGTGCGGATCATTATGCGGTGAGTTTGAAAGGGGCTCAATAAAGAGTCATCCCGGTGATGCCGAAAACGGTCCCCCCGCCGAAGCGGAGGGACCGTTTCGTTGATACCCAGAATCAGGCGGGATCGACGCCTAGGCGTCGACGGTTTTCAGGACGCGGTCGTGAAGGAACTGCAGGAGGTCCTGCGGTGCGACCGGTTTGTCGAGGAAATGATCTGCCTTAATCCACTGCTTTTCCTCATTGCTCTGGGTAGAGAAGCGGTAACCCGTGTCGTGTCCGGCCGACGTGAGGATAATCACCGGAGTATCCTTCCCCTCGGGAAGATCCTTGATGCGCTTGCACAACGTGAATCCCGAATCGAAATGCTCCATGGCGAGATCCACCACGGCGACGTCGGGGTGGAATTCCTGGAATGCCTTGAAACCTGACATGCCATCGTGCGCGGCGCGCACCTCGTATCCGGCATGCTCGAGTATGGGACGGTAGGTCTCGATGATGTCTACGTCGTCGTCGACGAGGAGAATCTTCTGCATTGTTCTATCCTTTGCCAAACGTGTGAAACAGTCTTTTCGTCGCGGTTCCGGTCTCCGTCGCCGGCCCCGTCCCGGGACCCGAGAGCCCCGGGACGGAGATGCCAGTGAGAGGAGGATGTCATTTCAGAATTCTTCCCGCGCCACGTAATGCGTGTGCAGGAGCTCGTGCGCCTCGTGTCCGCCTGGCTCGCCGAGAAAATCGGCGTAGAGCTTCTGTACTGACTCGTTGCGGTGACTGCAGCGGCGCGGCGACTCGCGATCGATCTGGTAGATGCTCTCCGTGCGCTTGCGGATTTTTTCCGGAGTGGACGGCAGCGGCTGTCCGCCGCCGTTGATGCAGCCGCCCGGACACGCCATCACCTCGATGAAGTGGAATGGCGAGCGCCCGGCCCGGATGTCGTCGAGCAGCGGCTTGATGTTCTTCAGTCCACTCACCGCTGCAACTTTCAGCGTCACGTCTCCGATGCGCACGTCCGCCTGCTTGACGCCGTCGAGTCCGCGGATGGGCGCGAAGCTGAGCGACTTCATGTCACTGCCGGTGAGGTAGAAATGCGCCGTGCGCAGCGCCGCCTCCATCACGCCGCCGGCGGCGCCGAAGATGGCGCCCGCGCCGGTGGACTCGCCGAGCGGATCGTCGAATCCCTCGTTCGGAAGCTTGTGGAAATCAATCCCCGCCACGCGGATCATGCGCGCCAGCTCACGCGTTGTGATGACGACATCGACATCGGGATACTCGCCGCCGAGCTCCGGCCGCTGCGCCTCGTACTTCTTCGCCGTGCAGGGCATGACCGACACCACGAACATCTTCGACGGATCGACACCGATTTTCTGCGCGTAATAGGATTTCAGCAGCGCCCCCTCCATCTCGTGCGGCGACTTGCAGGAGGACAGATTGTCGATCAGGTCGGGATAATAATGCTCGAGGAACTTCGTCCAGCCCGGACTGCAGGATGTCAGCATGGGGATGGTCCCGCCTTCCTTCAGTCTTCCGATCAGCTCGGTGGCCTCCTCGATGATGGTCAGGTCGGCGCTGAAGTTCGTGTCGAAGACGCGGTCGAAACCGAGACGCCGCAGCGCTGCGACGGTCTTGCCCGTGGCCACCGTGCCGGGATCCGCACCGAACTCCTCGGCAAGCGCCACGCGCACGGCCGGAGCGACCTGCACCGCGACAAAGCGATCGGGATCGTTGATCGCCTCCCAGACCGGTTTCTGATGACTCTTTTCGGTGAGCGCACCCACGGGACAGTTGACGACGCACTGTCCGCAGTCGACGCAGGGCACCGTGTTCAGACTGCGCTCCAGTGCCGGCGCGACTGCGCTCTTGAAGCCGCGATGCACGAAGTCGATGGCACCGACGTGCTGCACCTCGTGGCAGACCCGCACACAGCGCCCGCAGAGAATGCACTTCTCCGGGTCGCGCTCGATGGCCGGACTCGCGATGTCAATCCGCGCCCTGCGCCGCTCGCCGCGGTACCGGTGATCGCGCACACCATATTCCTGCGTGAGCTTTTGCAGCTCGCAGTTGCCGGAGCGCACGCAGAACAGGCAGTCCTGCGGATGATTCGCCACCAGCAGCTCGATAATGGTCTTCCGGGCCCGCCGCACGCGCGGCGAGTTGGTACGGACGTCCATCCCCTCATACACGGGGTAGGCGCAGGCGGGCACGAGGCTTCCGCCGTCTTCGACCTCGACAGTGCAGATGCGGCACGATCCGGTCGGTGAGAAATCGCTCATGTGGCAGAGCGTGGGAATCTTGATGCCCTCGCGGTTCGCCACGTCCAGGATGGTCTCCCCCGGTTTGGCCCAGCATGTATGTCCGTTGACAGTAATATTCATGACTTCTTCTCTCGCTGGCTAGTTCACAGAGATCGCGTCGAAGTTGCAGTTGACCCGGCACTGATCGCATCGGATGCATTTGTCTTCCAGGATGTAATGTGCCTTCTTCTTTTCCCCGATAATTGCATTCTCGGGGCACTTCCGCGCACATACGCCGCAGCCGTTGCATTTGTCGGTGTCGATGTAGTAGGTCAGGAGTTCGCGGCAGGCGCCTGCAGGACAGTGCCGCTCGTACAGATGTGCTTCGTACTCCTCGCGGAAGTAGTGCAGCGTGCTCAGGACGGGATTGGCTGCGGTCTGACCCAGGCCGCAAAGCGAGGTGTCTTTGATCACGGATGCGAGCCGTTCGAGGTACACCATGCCCTGGAAGCGCAGCAGGGATTCCTCCTGTGTGCTTTCATCCCTGTAACTCGATGTGAGGCGGTCGAGGATTTCGAGCAGGCGCTTTGTGCCCTCACGGCAGGGGATGCACTTCCCGCAGGATTCGGACTGAATGAAGGTCATGAAGTATTTCGCGAGATCGACCATGCAGGTGCTCTCGTCCATGACCACCAGGCCGCCTGATCCCATCATGGCGCCCACTTTCTTCAGACTCTCGTAATCGATCGGCGTGTCGATCACCGATTCCGGCAGCGCGCCGCCCGACGGACCACCGATTTGCACGGCCTTGAATTTCCTCTCGTCGGGGATGCCTCCGCCGATGTCGAAGACGACCTCACGCAGCGTGACGCCCATGGGCACCTCCACCAGTCCGACGTTGCGCACCTTGCCGGAAAGCGCGAAAATCTTTGTTCCCTTCGAACTTTCCGTTCCGATGCCGGCATACCAGTCGGGACCGTTCTTGAACACCGTCGTGACATTGGCAAAGGTCTCGACGTTGTTGATCACCGTCGGTTTGCCGAAGAGTCCGGCCGTGGTCGGATACGGGGGACGCGGTCGCGGCATGCCGCGGCGTCCCTCGATAGAATGCATCAGCGCGGTTTCCTCGCCGCAGACGAACGCACCGGCGCCCTTTTTGATGCGCATATCGAAATCGAATCCGCTGCCGAGGATATTCTTCCCGAGCAACCCGTATTCGCGCGCGGCTGCGAGAGTCAGCTCGAGCCGGCGGATCGCGAGCGGATATTCCGCCCGGCAATAGATGTATCCGTAGCTCGCACCGATGGCATAGGCCGCGATGATCATGCCCTCGACAACGCGGTGCGGATCGCCCTCGAGCAGTGCGCGGTCCATGAACGCGCCGGGATCCCCTTCGTCGGCGTTGCAGATGAGATACTTCTTGTCCGCCTGCGTATCACGCGCCAGCTGCCATTTTTTCCCGGTCGGGAAGCCGCCGCCGCCACGGCCGCGAAGTCCGGCCTTCAGCACGTCGTCGATGACCTCCTGTCCGCTGCGGCCGTTGATCGCCGCCGACAGGGCGCGGTAGCCGCCGCGCGCGAGGTACTGGTCAATGCTCTCCGGGTCGATCACGCCGCAGTTCTCGAGATTGACTTTCTGCTGTTTGGCGAAAAACGGCAGCTGCCCGAGAACCGCTGCATCCTCCCAGCCTTCCGTTTCACCGGGCTCGTACAATCCGAGCAGTTTTTCCTCGATGATCTCCCCGCCGAGCAGCGTATGCTCGATGATGGCGGGCACATCCTTCGTCTTTACTTCGCAATAGCTGATGCGTGGACGGCCGGGCAGTTTCACATCCACGATGACCTCGCGCGCGCAGTAGCCCATGCAGCCGACAGGAATCAGCGTGACATTGATGCCCCGCACTTCGCATTCCGCTTTCAGTGCGTCGTGCACCGCCTGGGCGCCGTTGGCGAGTCCGCAGGTACCCATCCCGACGAAGATGACGGGCACGTCATGCTCCACGAAGAGAAGCCGGCGCTTGAAGGATTCGAGCCGTTCCGTTGCGGCTGTGCCCTGTGCGTCCGCACTCCGGGTGGATGCGTGCTCATTGTGCGATCCGTCACACTGCTGCCCGGAGGCGATGCAGTCGATGAAATGCGGGCAGGGCGTATCCGCCGAATGCCAGCAGTTGTCGAAGCAGGTGGTGCTATACGTGTTCATGAGGCACCTCTTCATTCTGCGCTTTTTTCCTGTAGGATTTCAAGAGTTTCTGCAGCGACTTCGTCGTCAGTCCCCCGTGGAACTCGTCATTGACGGCAATCACGGGAGCGATGCTGCAGGCGCCGATGCAGGCCACGGTCTCAATGGTGAACTTCAGGTCTTTCGTGGTTTCCCCCGCCTTGATACCGAGCTCGTTTTCCAGCATACGCAGAATGTCGAGCGAGCCCTTGACGTGGCAGGCTGTCCCGCGGCAGACCTTGATGACATAGGCACCGAGCGGCTGGAAACGGAACTGATTGTAAAATGTCGCGACGCCGTACACGCGCGAGACCGGAATATCCACGTGGCGGGCCACGTTCTGCATTTCCGCATCCGGAAGATATCCGTACTGCTCTTGCACGTCCTGAAGGAGGTCAATCAGGCAGGACGGATCGCCGGAAGGATATTTTTCGTATACCTTCTGCGTGCGCTCCGGAATTTTTGTTGCGTCCATCTTCATTATTCGCCTCATTCGAGAATTAATTCTCGTTTTAACGCCAGCAATATACAAACAGGAGCATACCAACGCAAGGAAAATCGACATGAGGAAGCATAATCGCCGCTTAAGGAGGCATTTGGCGAGAATAATTTCACTATTTATGCCGCAAATACGTCAATACATGTCACTGGAGCGCTCAGAGACGCTCTTCCCTGATGAACGTTCCATACGTGTGAAGGAAATGATGGAGATCCGGACACCTATCCCTGTCCGGACGAACCCCACGCTCCGTTTGCCCGCTTCGGGTACCTGCTTCGAACCATGATCATCGCTGGCTGTTCATCGGCCAGGCATTCACCTACCCGTAATCAGGAATGGAAGCGCTTCCGCCAAATTCTGAGCACCTCTGACGGCCGGACCGGTTCCGGAAAATTCATCCGTATATCCAATAAAGGAGATAAGCCATCCCGCGAAGAGACAGACGATGAGGATGATGATGGCGATGAAGATCTTGAAGAGGATGGACAGCAGCCGCTGTTTGCGCTCAATATCCTCTACGGTCGGGATTTTTTCACTTTCACTCATGGCAGCTTTCTATCAGACTCTGATGTTCTGCATTTCACACACAGCAGACATACTTCCTGTCGCTTCTGTTGAAAAGCACTACCTGTATATAGCGCTCATTTTCGCCGGTGGCGAAAAATTGCGCATTTTTTTTTACGGAACTACGCGCACAGACATATCCGACACTCCATCCCGGGTCTCGACACGAAGCAGCACCGTCCCCGGTACCATCGATGGAAGCATGACCGGCAGCATATGCCGCCCCGCTTCCATGAAGCGATCAGAAAGGACCGCAATGCTCCTTCCGAGCAGATCATAGAGCGCAATGCGCACCCTGCCGGCACGCGCCACTTCGATATCCATTGTCATCGTACCGCGGGATATCGAAACCGGATGCGGTGCAACACCACGAAACTCCACGCCCGCGGGAAGCGCCGGCGGCGCGAGCACTGTCGTCGGGTCATAGAGGCGGTTTATCGTATCCCACATGTCATGCGCCGGTGGAACGGATGCGAGGATATCATCCATCGTCGGAGCGGCGATGAGCGCGAATCCGACCACGATGGAATCGCCGGGCTGCATGTCCACCGGACCCGCGGCGAGCACCTGGGAAACATCAGTGATGCTGCTCACCTTCTGCACGACACCGGTGGAAAGCGCTTTCCATTTTTCCTCCTTCGTGAAACCATTGTAAATGCCGATGCTGAGGGAATCGTCGCGGTCGCGGTTGTTGATGCCCCAGTACGTCGTGCCATGCTCGGGCGTCAGATGCAGGAGGCCGACCGTCACGGGTGTGCGCGGGGTGCCGACCGTGTCGAAACACATCGCCAGGTTGAAATCCCCCTCGTACAGTGCGATGTCGGTCTGACTGTTCGACCCGATATCCCAGTCGAAGAACAGCCCCGCATGCAGGTCCTCCTGCAGGTTGCTCGAATAGTTGTGTATCGTGTATCGCAGAAAAATCATGTTGCGCACTTCGGGACGGGTGAACGCAAAGCTCTTCAGCGTCACCTCCGTCTGCAGCCGCGTGGCCAGCGGCGCATTGGCATCCCAGAAGACACCGTATCCTTCCTGCTCGGCAATCAGACCCGGCGTGCTGATCCGGTAAAGCTGCTCCCCGAGGAAGTCTTCCTCCTGGCTGCCGGGACCGGTCCGCGCCACATCCACCACGAGCGGCGTCATGTTGACAACCGCGCCCATCATGAACGCGCCTTCGAACAGAACATTCTCATTGTCGAGATACCGCATGCCCGAACCGGTGACACTCGAAAGATCGTCGAAGCCGACATTGCCGTCATTGGTCAGTGTCAGGCGGATGTCGTTGATGTCATGATCGCGATACGACGGCTGCTGAATGAAGAACACGCCTCCCTGGTCCGTATACTCGCCATCCTCGATGGTGTAAATCAGATCCACCTGGTCATTCGGCACCGGCCAGTCATCGAGAAGAATCACGAATGGATCGGCTTCATTACTGACAATCCCGTTCGTTGGAATGGCGCCGGCATTGAACGTGCCTTCAATAACAGTCGCACGGATGCTCGATGAAGAAAGCGTGATGACAGCGTTTCGCGTGGGCTCAAGCAGATTCTCCCAGCGCATCGTCACCGTCAGCTTCTCGCCCTGGTCGGGGAAACCGTCGTTGTTGCCATACAGTGAATCACTGAGTGTCCAGTCCACCAGACGGACGGCTGGTGACGATTCAGTGAGCGCACGGTAGGCGTTGATACGGCCGCGCCCGATCTTGCCTTGATAACGCGGATCCTGTGACGCATCGATGGGATCACTGGTCACACGGATCTGCTCGAAGACCTGTTCGGGAGACAGATCGGGACGATGGCTTCGCACCAGTCCGGCGAGACCGGCTACCAGCGGTGACGCCATCGAGGTGCCGGAAAATCTCTGGTACGACTGCGGTGACCCGAGCACACAGCTGAGAATTGCGGATCCGGGAGCGGAGACGTCCACCCACGGACCGTAGGTCGTCGATCCGGCGGCCTTGTCGTCCTCCGTCGTGTTCGCGACACAGAGCACATTAGGATAGGCGCCCGGCGTGTGGATGCGCTCGCTGCCGCTGTTCCCCGCCGCCGCGACCACGACAGCGCCCTTCGAAATGGCATAGTCAATCATTTCTTTCTGGCTTTCAAGATATCCACCGCCGCCCCAGCTGCAGTTGATGACGTCGGCGCCGTTATCAGCCGCGTACACGATGCCGTCATACCCGCGCAAAATCGAGGGCGCGTACACATCCGCTCCGCACTTGACTGGCATGATGCGGCAGCCGTACGCCAGTCCCGCGATGCCCTTGCCGTTGTCCCCGCTCGCGGCGGCAATCCCCGCCACGTGCGTCCCGTGCGGATGTCCCCGCGGCGTCGGATCGGGATCGTTGTCGTAGTAATTCCCGCCGATGATCAGCGACGGTCCAACCAGGTCGATGCCGACGATATCGTCGACGTAGCCGTTGCCGTCGTTGTCGATGCTGTCGATATCCGCCTCCGTAAACATCCCGTCACCGTCGAGATCCTCGCCGGGATGCACCCAAATGCGGTCTTCGAGATCCTCATGCGTCAGCATGACACCACTGTCGACGATCGCGATCACGATGTCCTCGCTGCCGGTGGTCAGATCCCAGGCTTTCTGTGCCTCCACGTTCACCAGCGCGTACTGCTCCGCCAGACGCGGATCGTTCGGTACGTACAGAAGATGCTGCACGACTTCCGGATCGGCATACTCCACTTCCGGAAGCGCGCGAAAGGCGCGGGCGACTTCCAGCGGATTCACATCTTCAGCGAATTCGATGCGGTACATGCGCTGCAGGGCGATTTCCGTACCGTCGGTCATCCACGTGGAGGTATGCTGCGGAAACATCTGCGTCATCGCATGCACGCCGTAGCGTGCCAGCACGGGCGAAAGCGCGGGAGCGGCGACACCGTGCTTGCTGAGCCGGTGCTCGATCGATGCACGGAATTTCACGATCACCGTGTTGGGGACGAGGTCCGCATGTTCGGGGACACCCCATGCGGGCGTATCGCCATTCTCTCCGAGACGACCGCCGGCTTCGGAAGTAAAAATTGAAACAGAAAAAAACAGAAGGAGGATACTGGTAATTGTGGTTTTCATGGCAAGATCTCAGTACATCAGGAGGCAGGGGATTGAAAAAGCGGGCAGAGCTTATGTAAATAATACGAAAAACCCCGGTATTTGTGTACCGGGGCCTTTCGAAAAATATGGGAAAAATCAGTTCCAGGAGACGAGCGTCTGCAAGTCGCCGTCAACAGGCAGCGTCGTGATCTGCACATTGATTTCCGCGCTCTCCTGCTGGAGCTGGATCTGCCCCGACGGCTGGTCGGAGAACCAGATGTCAACCGGGATCTGTGTTTCCCCAAAGAGATCGATGGTGATCATGATCCGCGTCCGCCACGTGTAGATATCACTACCGTCCACGGTGATCAGTTCACCTTTCGCGGCATACTCCGCGCCCATGCTGATGGTCGCGCTCACCAGACCAAAGGGGATTTCAATTCCGTCTCCCGATGTCACATCCCATGTACCTCCGGGCTCCAGCGCATCACCGTTCTGGTCATTGACCCATGCAAGATACGTCCACTCCGGCACCGGGAGCTGCGGCATGGTCGGAAGCGTGCCGCTCTCGACCAGCGGACGCAGGAAGCGCGTCACGAGAGAATTCGCGAGACCGTATACCAGAATGTTATGCTGATCATCCGTGCGCACGATCAGCGTGTCAGATCTCCCGGTAACATTGTCCGTGGAAATCATCCTGTACCAGTCCGTCATCCCGCCGAGAGATGAACCGTCCCCCTGTTCGATGACGGAAACATACATGTGTCTGCTGCTTTCGACCGGATTGTTGTCGGAATCAAGATCCCAGCGATCATAGACGAATTCGGACCCGGCCTGGAATGCGAAGCGGAAATTGCCCTGTTCGACTTTGACGAAGCTTACCGTCGAACGATTTGATTCATTCCCCGTCGAATCGAACGCCTTCACGGAAACGGCATGTACCCCCGCCTCCATTGAGCTGATGTCGAGCGTAGTCGTCCACGGTTCCGCGGTCAGTGTTTTAGCGACAAAGGGACTGTTGCTCAGGTACAGCTCCACTTTGACCACCTTGTGATTGTCGGTCGCCTGAACTTCGACGAAAAGTTCATCGCCGCTGACCTCCTGGTCGGGCGTCGGCTTGATGATATTGACGGTCGGCTTCTCCGTGTCGGTGTTGTCCACCGGCGGATCCACCACACCGTCGTCGTCGTCGCTGCAGGCGACGAACAGCAGCAGCGGCAACGCCAGCAGCAGCAGTTTGAACATTCGCATCTATGACTCCATGATGATGAGGTGACTGTGCATTCCTGTTCCGGAAGCCTTCCGGCCTACCTGGTCAGAATCATACGCCTGACAACCGAATCCGTTCCGGATCGCAACACGACAAAATACGCACCGCTGATGAGATTTGCCGTGGAAAATTGTGTCTGATGCCGTCCCGCCGGCAGCGCCGTGTCGAGCAGTGCCGCCACGCGCACGCCCGCGCTGTTGAAGACCTCCAGCGTCACCGGACGATGTCGATCCAGCGTGAAGCTGACGCGGACGGCGTCGTCACCCGCCACAACGGGATGGGGATACAGCGTATTGATGCGCAGCGCGGAGGGACGCGGCTGTGCTCGATCATCGGCTGAAAGCAGCGGGTTGACGACCAGCTGCTGCACGATGCCCGATGCGGTGACCGCCCAGCCCGAGGAAGAATCCGCGAAGACAGCATCCTTGAGAGGACCGGCGTCGACCATCTGCGTCCGCGTCCAGCTCGCACCGGCGTCGGGGCTGGCCCACGCGCCATCATCCCCCACGATCCACACGGCCTCCCCTCCATCAAACGTCTGCACCGCGATGTTGCGATTTCCGCTCATCGGGTAAAAGGCAGAGCGCCAGCTCACCCCGCCGTTCACCGTGCGACGCACATACCCCGTCAGGTCGTCGACACAAAGGCCGCGATCGGTGTTGAAGAACGCGATACCGTGGATGTTCTGCATAGATACCTGCGCGGCGTTCCAGGTTTCGCCCCCGTCCTCCGTGCGCAGGATGACCGGCTCTTCTGCGGGACGGCGCGACAGGTTGGAGGATGCGAACCAGCCGTGATCCTCATCGATGAAAGTCAGCGTGGCGTCGATCGGCCATCGCGCGGGTATTTCCGCGATCTGCTCCCAGATCGCGCCGCCGTCAGTCGTGCGGTAGACGATCGCGGTGCTGCGGCGGTCGGGATCGCCGGTGATGGCGATGCCGCGCATTTCGTCGTGAAAGTGAATGTTGCCAAAGCGCGCGTTGACCGCGGAAAGGAGCACATCCCAGCTCTGTCCGCCATCGGTGGTTTTCATGATGTGCCCGCTGCGCGTGCCCGCCACGGCGCGTTCGCTGTCAAACGCGTGGATATCGACGACCTGCGCGTTCGTCCCCGGAAGCATGCTGTGCGTCCAGGTCAAGCCACCGTCGCTCGAGCGGGAGACATAGGCACTGTCGCGTCCCAGCCAGAGGGTGTTGGGAGCGCCGTAGGCCATGACGTTCACCGGGGTCGACATCGGCTGCGGCTGAACGATCGACCACTCCGCCAGGCGCACATCCGTTGTCGGGACATGAAACACCTGTTCGGCGCTTCCGTAGGCGTTTTCGGCCTCCAGCACGAAGCGGCCGAGACGCGCGCCGCCGGTCCACCGCACGATGCCCAGCACACTGTCAACCGACGCGCCGTCCGGCGCCTCGACGAGGCGGAAGCGTGCCTCCGGCGAGGCATCCACGACCGGCGCATAGATGAACAGCTCTCCCATCTCGAGCATGCTCGTATCGGGCTGCGATGTGAATACTGGTGCCGCGGGCGGCAGCGGCTTCCACGACATATCATACTGGCCACGCCCGTGCGTGATCGCGCGCAGGGTTCCGGTGCGCTCGCTGTACACAAAGCGCTGCACGGAGACGCTGGGCATGCCGGTGCCGAAGCGCTGCCACGTCGTGCCTTCGTCTTCGGAGATGAATGCTCCGACATCCGATCCGACGATGATCTTTCCATCGAGCTCGATCAGATCATTGAGCGGAACGTCGGGCAGATCGCCGTTGATGCTCACCCAGGTGGCGCCCGTGTCGAGACTGCGCCAGACCTTGTCGATGCCGTAGCGGCTGTAAGTCGCATACACGACGCCGGGACGAAAGCTCCGCACCGATGAGCAGTACCCGACGGGCAGCAGCGAATCGGCCACTGTCTCCCAGCTCTCACCGGCGTCCTTCGAAATCGAGACGCCGCCGCCGGCGCCGCCGGCAAACACGAAACGGCTGTCATACGTCGCCACGCTCAGCGCACTGACATAATAGCAGCCGCCCAGCGTCGGGACGGGACAGCTGCTTTTCATGATCCAGTTCTTCCCGCCGTTCGTCGTCTTGTACAGACGTGACGTCCCGAGATACAGCACATCCGGGTCGTTCGGGTCCATCGCGAAATCGATGTAGAACAGCGACTGATCCATTCCCATGCCGCCCTGCATGCGCGTCCATGTCTCACCGAAATCCTCGGAACGATAAAATTTCAATGTCTCCTTGGTCGTGTACATGACATTCGGCTGCTCGTAGTTGATCGCCCCGTTGCCGCCATCGCCGTAGAGCACCAGCTCGAATTCCGGCGATGTGCGGGAAAAGAGCGTGCCGTTGTCCTGCGTGCCGCCAAAGAGAATGGCGTTGCTCGTCGGGTGCATGGCGCCACCGATGAACTGCGTGATGGAGAGACCGTAGTCGCGCTTTTCCCAGTCCGCCCCGTCATCCGTGCCGACGAAAAAACCACCGTCGTTGCCGAGATACACCGTGGAGGGATCGCCGCGGTCGAAATCGATCGCATGCTGATCCACGTGCACGATGCCGCCGTACCCCTGGTCGGGAACACGCTCCCAGCTCCGGCCGCCGTCACGCGTGACAATCAGTTTGACCCCGCCCGCATACACGATGTCGGGATTGACGGGATGCACGCCCATGATATTGTCGTACCATCCCTGCGAGACCATGTAATCGAAGGGGACGTCGAGCTTCCGCCAGCTCTCCCCGCCGTCCGTCGTTTTGAACACGCCGATCAGATGCGTGCGGTCGTCACCGGTGACTTCCGAGACGCCGATGTACAGCACGTCGGGCTCCGCTTCGCAGATGCCGATGCTCGTTCTGCCCATCAGCGAATCGGCCACGCCGATATCGAGCTGGAACCAGCTGTCCCCACCGTCCGTGGTCTTGAACATCCCGTAGCGCGGGGCCGTGCCGCCGCCGAAAATCTTGCTGGAGGCCGTGTAGAGAATATCCGGCTGCTGCGGATTGATGACCACATCGGTCATACGTCCCGGCAGCACGAGCTGCCATGTGTCGCCGGCATCGGTGCTGCGCCAGATACCTTCGAGTGAATCCGCACGGACGCCGTCAGGGATGGCGGCATAGAGGATATCCGGATTGAGGGGATTGATGGCCATGTCGCTTGCACGGGAATACGGTGGCAATGTGGTCGCCCCGATTTCCGTCCATGTCGTACCGCTGTTCGTGCTGCGGAACATCCCGCCGCCGTCGAACGTGCGCTGCGCGAAACTGGCCTCCCCCGTGCCCGCGTATACGATGCCGGTGTCGATGGGATTGATGACGATGGCGCCCATCGCCTGTGTCGGAAGTTCGTCGGAGATGGAATGCCAGTTGCGCCCCGCATCCCAGCTGCGCCAGATGCCGCCGTCCGCCGCGCCGATGTACACCGTTGCGGAATTCAGCGGATTCGCGGCCACGGCGATGATGCGTCCGCCGATATTCGCCGGACCGACATTCCTCCATTCCATCACCTCCTGCAGGCCGCCTTTTCCGCCCGGGGCGAACAGCGGCATCTCCCGCTGCGCCTGCTTCCACGCGCGCGCCCGCGCACCCTCAGGGATCTCGCCGCCGGGATATGTGACGCGGTTGTAGAAGTACTCCGCCCGGCCCCGCGGCTTGTCGAGGATTTCCCGGGATGTCTGTCCGACGCCGTCCTTCGCATCGGCGGGAACGATCATCGGATCCTGCTGGGCGACGAGCATCCCGGCAGAAAAAAGAACGAGCAGGGCGGACAAAATGGCGTCACGCAGTATCGATGTGGTCATGGGCTTTCTGTCTCAGTGAATGGAATAACAGTCATCGGCATCCCGTCACCCTGAGCCACGCAGAGGGTAGCGGCTTGCAGGCGTCATGCTCCGACAAGCTCAGCATGACGTGTCGCTCTACCGGGCCAGGATGATCCGGCCGGTCATGGCCAGATCGCCCGCGCGCAGCGTGACGAAGTACACGCCGTTGCTGTATCCGTGCGGATCCCAGGTGGTGAAATGCTCACCCGGATTCAGCCGCTGATCGACCAGCGTCGCGATTCTCTGTCCCGCCGCGTTGTGCAGTGTGAGCAGCACGTGCTGATCTCCGGCGAGCGAGAACGGAATCATCACGCCGTCGCCGGCGATGGTGACGGGGTTCGGATATGCGCTGCCGAGCGTGAGCGATGACGGACGCGCATCCGGTTTCACGGAGGTGACCAGCGGATTGCCGATCTGCCGCTCCACGATGCCGTTCTTGGTCACCGCCCAGCCGCGCAGCGAATCGGCAAAGGTCATTGACTGCATGAAACCGGCAGGGATCAGCGTGGTCTTCGTCCAGGTGTCGCCCTCATCGGCACTCACCCAGGCATGTGTATCGCTGAGGATCCAGACGACACCGCTCTCGCGGTCGGCATGCACCCCGACGAGACGCTCGCCGGCCATCGGATAGAACGCGGAAATCCAGCGCTGTCCGCCCGCGATCGTACGCTTGATGCGCCGTGAAATTTCGTCGACGAGCCAGCCCTTGAGCGGATCCACGAACGCGATATCCGAGACGCTGCCGATGCCGCTGCCGGCGGATTTGATTTCCCAGCTGCGGCCGCCGTCGATCGTGCGCAGCACGGCAGCATCCTCCTGTTCGTAGATGTTCGAGGATGCGAACCAGCCGTGATCGCGATCGACGAAGGTCAGCGTGTTATACAGCGGAATACGCGCGTAGGGACGCGGCATCATGCGCTCCCACGTCACTCCGCCATCTGAAGTGATAAAGACGTCGGCACTGTCCTGCGCGCCCTGGCTGACGGTTATCCCGTTTGCCGCATCCCAGAAATGGATGTTGCCGAAGCGCGAGTCGATTCCGTACAGGAGGTCCTGCCAGCTCTGTCCGCCGTCCGTCGTTTTCCAGATGTGGCCGCTGCCGGTGTTGACCAGACTCTGCGCGCCGCCGGTGCCGACATAGGCCGTGTTCCGGTCGAAGGCGAACACCGAGAGCACCGACACCTCCGTCTCCGGCAGCCGCAGATGCTCCCAGTTGCGTCCCTGGTCAGTGGAGACCGACACCCAGGCGGTGTCGCGCGCGAGCCACAGCGAGCCGTCCTCCGCGACGAAGGAATGGTTGACCTGCGAGCTGAGCCGCGCGGGCTGCACGATTTCCCATTCCGTCGAAACCACGTCGGCGGTCTGCAACGTGAACGTCTGCCGCGTCACACCGGCGCTGTTCTCCGCTTCGATGGTGAAACGACGGATAAGATCGCCGGCGGTCCACCGCACGATGCCAAGCACGGAATCGATCGTGGCCGTCGACGGTCCCTCGACAAGGCGGAACGTCGGCCGCGGCCAGGCCTGCACTACTGGCGCATAGACAAAGGGCTGGAACATGTGCAGGGTCGTCGTGTCGGGACGCGAGGCAAACTCCGGCTTCTTTTCGGCGGGCGTCTTCCATTGCAGGTCGTAGATGCCGCGGCCGTGCGTGATCGCGCGAAGCACGCCGGTCTCTTCCTGGAAAAGCAGCCGCAGCACCGCCACGGTGGGCATCCCTGACCCCAGACGCTGCCAGTTCTGTCCGTCGTTCTCCGTGATGAAGGTCCCGAGATTCGTGCCGATGATCACCTTGCCGTCAAGCTCAATCACATCGTTGACCGGGATGTCCGGCAGGTCGCCGTTCATGCTCGTCCAGTTCCGACCGTAGTCGGTGGATTTCCACACCTTGTCCACTTCGTAGCGGCTGAATGTCGCATACATGACGCCGGGCGTGAAGGTGCGGAAGGCGCTGCAGGAAGCCAGCGGCAGCTGATCCTTCGTCACCTGCCAGCTGCGGCCCGCGTCCGAGGAGACGCCGACCTGGCCGGGAGCGGCCGCGAGCACCATCTGGTTGTCGTACGGCGCCATGCTGATGGACGTCACATAGTAGCAGCCGCCGGTGGAAGCCTGGAAAGGACAGGAGTGCAGCCGCTCCCAGGACTGTCCGGCGTTGGACGTCCGGTACAGGCGGTATGTCCCGAGATACAGGACGTCCGGGTTCTCGTAGTCCATCACATACGGTACGTAGAAAAGCGAATTCTCATTCGGCAGGTCGCCGATGGCCCAGGTCCAAGTGCGGCCGAAATCTTCCGAGCGCCAGAGCTTGAGCCGCTCCTGCGTGGTGTACATGATGTTCGGCCGTGTGGGATGGATGTACCCGTGCCCGCCGTCGCCGTAGAGCACGAGGTCGAAATCCGGCGCGGGATCCATCGAACGCAGCGTGCCGTTGTCCTGCGTGCCGCCGATGGTGAAGGCGTCGTTGCCGGGATACATGTCCCCGCCGATGAACTGCGTGATGCTCATGCCGATGTCGCGCTTCTCCAGCGTCTCCCCTTCATCGGTCAGGAGATACAGGCCCCCGTCATTGCCGATGTACACGCGGTCGGGATCGGAGGGATCGAACTCGATCTCATGCTGGTCGACGTGCAGGATACCACCCGCCAGCTGATCGGCGATGCGTTTCCACGTCTTCCCGCCGTCGGAGGAGCGAATGCATTTCACACCGCCCGCATAGACGATGTCGGGATCGGTCGGGTGCACGCCGATGATGTTGTCGAACCATCCCTGCGGAATCAGATAGTCGAACGGAACGTCCTGCTTCTCCCAGCTGCCGCCCGCGTCGGTGGTCTTGAAAATGCCGAGCAGGGGCGTGCGGCCCGCGCCGGTGACTTCCGAAACGCCGAGATACAGCACGTCGGGCTGGCCGGCACAGATGCCGATGGCGGTGCGTCCCATCAGGCTGTCAGCCACCCCGATATCAACCTTGAACCAGCTGTCACCGCCGTCGGTGGTCTTGTGCAGCCCGTAGCGGTCGGCCGTGAAACCGCCGATCACCTTGCTCGAAACGGTGTAGAGCACCGAGGGATCCTGCGGATTGATGACGATGTCTGTCATCCTGCCGGTGAGCACCAGCTCCCAGCTGCTGCCGCCGTCCTTCGTCCGCCAGATCCCGCCCAGCGACGGATCGAAATTTCCATAGGGAACCGCGAGGTAGAGAATGTCAGGATCTGCGGGATTGATGGCGATGTCGGCCGCGCGGATGTAACGCGGCAGGGAATCGCCCTGCAGTTCCGTCCAGCTGTCGCCGCCGTCGGTGGACTTCATCACCCCCGCGCCGTCAAAGGACTGCGAGCCAAAGCTGGCGTCTCCCGTGGCGGCATAGATGATACTGGTGTCGACGGGATTGATGGCGATCGAGCCCATGGCCTGCGTCGGGAAATCCTCGGACACCGATTCCCAGTGCCGTCCGCCGTCATACGAACGCCACACACCGCCGTCCGCGGCGCCGACGAACATGGTCTGCGGACGCAGCGGATTCAACGCCAGCGCGAAGATGCGTCCGCCGATGTTGTTGGGACCGATATTCCGCCATTCCATTGCGGCATCCTGTCCCTTCGCCAGCGGCTGATACGCCGGCATGGTCTTCATGCTCTCGAACGCGCGTGCGCGTGCTCCCGGCGGGATGCTGCCATCCGGCCAGGTTAGCCGGTTGTAGAAATACTCATGCCGCGCCCGGGCGTTTTCGACGGTGCCGCGGCGCACCTCGTCACCTTCAAGGTGAATGAGTGACGACTGGGCATGGGCCTGAAGCGACAGGGCCGCCAGGAATATCATGATCGTGATGGAGCGAAGGAGGGAACAACTGCGCATATCGACCTCGCTGGTATCTGTCTCTGCTGTATCGGTGGCGGGGATATGGAAGAGAGTGTATCTCTATCCATCATAAAAGCTACGTCAGTCACGCACGAATGTCAATGCAGAACTGCCGCGGCTTTTGTATTCGACACCCCCGTTCTATATTCCCTCTGTTGAACAGAAACGGTGATTGTCATGCCTCTGCCATGGTTTCTGCGTCCCGGATCACGAAAGCGACCGGCGGCCCTCGTTCTCGGCGGGGGCGGCGCGCGGGGACTCGCTCACGTCGGTGTTCTGCAGGTGATGGAAGAACACGGCTGCATGCCCGACATGATCGTCGGCACCAGCATCGGCGCTGTCATCGGTGCAATGTATGCACAGCATGCGGATATCGGGACCATCCGATCCCGTCTGAATGAATTCCTCTCGAGCAGTTTTTTCGAATCCGTGGGACTCGACACCTTCTACCGCCGGCACGAAACCTCCCTGTTCCCGGTCATTGAAGACTGGATTCAGGGGCTGCGATTGCGGCTGAGCGTGACACGGACGCTGACACATGAAGGCATGATTCCCGCCGCGATTCTCCGCGAGGGGCTGGAAATGCTGCTTGATGACGCGGACATCAGCGACTGCCGCATCCCCTTTGCCAGCGTCGCGGTCGACCTGCGTTCCGGGGAGACGCGGACGCTCCGCAGCGGCAGCATTCGTGATGCCGTGGCGGCAAGCAGCAGCATCCCGGGTATCATCGCTCCCGCCGTCATCGACGGCCGCTCCCTCGTCGACGGCGCGGTGACCAGCGCTACCCCGGCACTCGAAGCCCGGGAAATGGGTGCGCGGACAGTGGTCATTATTGATGTGAGCCGGGACATGAACAGCGTACGCACCCCGAAAGTGGGATTCGAAATCATGCAGCGCGCCGGTGACATCGCTGCCGCACGCTGCAACGAGCGACAGCTGGAAGACGCCGATCACGTCCTGCGTCCCGAAGTGCGGGAATACCACTGGGCACGTTTCGATCAGGCGGAAACACTGATCGGCGCGGGAGCACAGACCGCACAGGAGCATCGCCGGATGCTCTGTTCCGTTTTTTCAAACCGCAGGGATGAGAGATGAACGAAGACATTCCCCGATTGCTGCAGCAGAGCAGAAATGTTGCCGTGGTCGGCCTTTCCGACAAGCCCTACCGCGACAGTTATCGTATCGGTCAAACCCTTCTCGCACACGGGTACACGCTGATTCCCGTCAATCCTTCACTCGAGACCTGGAACGGCATCCCGGTCTGGCCGGATCTCGAAAGTGTATCAACCCCCATCGACATCGTTAACGTGTTCCGGCGTTCCGAACATGTTTCGGATATCGTCGACCAGGCCATCGCCATCGGGGCCAGGGCAATCTGGACGCAATACGGTGTGGTGGATGAAAAAGCCGGCAGGCGTGCGGAAGCGGCCGGCCTGCACGTGGTCATGGATCGCTGCATTGCCGTCGAGCTGTCCCACAAGGGCTGAAATCCCACAAGGGCTGAAATCCCACAAGGGCTGAAATCCCACAAGGGCTGAAATCCCACAAGCGCTGAAATCCCACACGGGCCGAGATCCTGCACGGACTGACATCCCTCTAACGGTTTCGGCAGCGAAGAAAGAGAGTACTATCCCTCCTGCTCATTCTCAACGAACACCTGATGGGTATCAACGTCAATATGCACGCGGACGGTATTGGGTCTGCAGCAGACCTGGCAATCCTCCACATACTCCTGATCCTCACCGGCCGACAGGTCGATGAAGATCTCGTTGATCTCGAAGCACCAGGCGCAGCGGAAGGTTTTGCGCATGGTTCTGCTCCTTGGGAATAGGATACACCGTCAAACTATCCCGGGAACAGGGCAAAGTCAAGGCCACAGACTACTCCCTGAGGTCCTTTTCGTATTCGCGCGCGAAATTCTCGATCGCCGTGTAGAAAAGATTCGCCATATGCTGCTGCCCGAAACGGGTGGAGAGGAATTTCTCCTCGGTGTGATTTGAAATGAATCCGCTTTCAATCAGTACGCTCGGCATTGAGGCGCCCACCAGCACGTAAAACCCGGCCTGCTTGACACCCTTGCTGCGAATCTGATTGCTCTCCTTGACCTGGTCATGCAGCAGCTCCGCGAAGCGCTCGCTGTAGCGCACATACGCGCTCTGCGCCATGTTGATGAGGATGAAGCTCTCGTTGTCCAGCTTCGCGTAGCGCTTTTCGTAATCCTTCTCGAGCTTGATCACCGAGTTCTCGAATTCCGCGATGCGAATCGCCTCCTCGGTGCGGCCGGGACGCAGAATATACACTTCGAAACCCTGCGCGTTCGACGGTTTCTGCGGCGTGGAATTGCAGTGCAGGGAGATGAAAAGCTTGCCCCCCGCGGCGTTGGCGATCTGTCCGCGTTTGTCGAGCGGAACGAATGTATCGTCCTTGCGCGTATAGACAACCTTCACACCGGGCATTTTCCGCTCGATGAGTTTCCCGAGCTTCAGGGCGATCCCGAGGACCACGTTCTTCTCCTTCAGACCGGTCACACCAATGGCGCCGGGATCCTTTCCTCCATGTCCCGCATCGATGACGATGCAATCGAGTTTCCACTTGCTGCGTGCGCCGTCCTGCTGCCGGGCCGACTCCTCGCGCAGCATTTTCCCGACTTCCACGTTCTTGAAAAGAGACACCAGAAGGTCGCCAGACTTGACATCCCGGCTCATCTTGTTTGATGAATAGCTGTCGTTGAGCGTGAAGGAGATGCGGGCGTTTTTCCCGAGCTGTTCTGCCGTGACGGTTGTGACGCCCTCTCCGTCGGTCGGCGTCTGACGCAGTTCGTTGCCGTCCACCGTCGCATTCGGGATGGTGACCACGAGACGATCTCCCTTCAGCTCACTGGTGTATTCCGTCAGCTCCCGCCGTGCATGCAGCCGTATCAGCGTCCCGTTCATGCGCGTATCCACGGTCACATGCGTGATGTCGTATCTGCGCGCCGTTTCGGGTGTCACCGCGGTCGCGGGTGCGTCGTTCTCCTTCGCGATCGCCTCTGCCTTCCTGGCCGCACCGGCAGGGACTACTGCAGGAGCCGCGGACGAGGAAGCCGCGCTGCCGGGCAGTGTTCCGGTCACGCGTGCGACCGGACGTGATGTGGCCGTGACCGTGAGCCGGGGCACGGCCTGGTCGAGCAGCAGCGTCTTGCTCCAGACCCTGCTCAGAAGCGGGAGCATCGACGCGATCGGCATGTAGTATGCCACCTCGCTGCGAACGATTTCTGCAGGAAGCTGATACACCTCGCGGATGACATTGTCCCGGTGGGACAACACGACGACAAAGGGATTGTTGTCGGTCAGCTTCAGGCGCGACTCGGCAATGCGCACCTCGATTTTTCGCGCCTGCTCGTTGACAAAGGTCGGCATGGCGAGCACCTCGGCGAATTCGCTGAGCGATGCATACAGCACACCGGCGTGTTCGAACGCAGGGACGGCAAAGCGCTTGCCGTCATACTCTACGTTCAGCGCGGTGACTTCGGCGCGGACGGGCACCGCCGCACCGAAGCACAGAGTGATTGCAAGGAGAAGTATTCGGATATTCATCGATACATGCTGTTCACTGATTGAAACATCGATGCCTCTATGAACGGAGTCAGTGCACCCGCTTTATCACGACAACGGTTTTGTCATCGGAATAGCGGCCGTTTGCACTGAAGGTCTGGACATCCTGCAGGATCTCACGGCAGATGTCCTTCGCCGAGTGCTGTGCGTGCCGTTCCACCACACCGATGAGCCGCTGTTCACCGTACTCTTCGTCACCGTCGTTGGCCTCGCTGATTCCATCGGAGTACAGCACGAGCACGTCATCCTTCATGATATTCGTATTGGTCACACTGAACTGGGCGTCGTTGAGCAGGCCGATCACCGGACCGGTGACGGCAAGTTCCGTGCACGACCGCTCGGCGGCGTGATAATGCACGGGCTTCGGATGGCCGGCATTGGAGTAGAGCATCAGTCCGTCGTCACCGTCGAACAGTTCGCAATAGCAGAGCGTGAGGAAACGTTCGTGCGGAAAAATCCGCCGGTTGATCGCATTGATGCGCCGGAGCATGGAGGAAATCTTGCTCTCGGCCTCCACGCTCATCATCAGCGCACCCGAGACAAACAGTGCCTGTACCGCAGCGGAGAAGCCCTTGCTCGCGGCATCGCCGACGCTGACAGCCATGCGGTCGGGATCCTCTTTCATGTCGTAATAATTGAAAAAGTCACCTCCGACGGTTTTTTCGGGGAGGCTGACGCCGTACAGCTCATACCGCCCGAACACGTACTCATGTTCCGGAAGCAGCCTGCGCTGCAGATCGCGCGCCAATTCCATTTCGGAAAGCAGATCCTTTCGATGCGCCTCGCTGCGACGATTCTGGAGCATCTGCGTGACCGCCTGTCCTGCAATGCTGAGCATGTACCGCAGCTCGGCATCGACCTGCTTGGTATTGAATGCCATCAGGTACTCGTAATACGCCGTGTCGCCGATGGACACACGGTCGCCGACACCGGTGGCGGAGTATTTGATGATGCCCTTGCTGCGCAGAGTCGGATTGGTTTCGTTGGCGAGCACCGTGCGCTTGCGTGCCACTTCCTCGAACACGGCATACCCTTGCAGGTCGATGGTGAACTCCTTCCCGACGGGATCGATATTGCCGGATTCATAGAGCAGCACATAGGAACGCTCTTCGGGCAGCAGCCGCCAGACGCGTCCGCCGGTAATGCTGATGCGTTCGTTGGCGATGATCTCGTCGAGGATGGCCCGGAGCATGTCGGCTTCCTCCGCGAATTCGCGGGAGCCGATATTCTCAATCAGTCTGTAGAGCGTGCGCTGTGTCATCGAAAATCACCGGTGGCGTGCGTCAAACTGCCTGCATGCGTGAAACGGATATTATATTAAGATACGGGGACGGCTCTGATTTTACCACAGTGTGCGGCGGATCAGGATGACAACGACAAAGAGGACAATGCCGCCGGTCAGGAATGGCCAGGGGATGCCAATGTTCTGAAAAGCAAATGCACCCCAGACGGGACCGAGGACGCGTCCCAGCGCACCGAGCCCCTGGTTGATGCCGAGGATGCCGCCCTGCTGTCGTTCATCCGCGTGGCGGGATATCAGGCTCAGGCAGCTCGGCGTCACGAGTCCGGCACCCACCGACAGGATCGCCAGGTCTATCAGCAGCGGCACGGTGCTCTGCGTGTACGGGATTCCCGCCAGACCGATCATCGTCAGCACCGAACCGGTGAAGAACAGCCAGCGCTCCTGGTACCGCTCCGACAGCACACGGATGAGCCCGCCCTGCGTCGCGGCGCCGATGATGCCGATGAAGCCGAACAGGTATCCCACCTGTTTATCACTGTATCCGAATTCCCGCACGGAGATCAGGGGGAAGGTCGCATAGATGTTGGCGTAGCCAAACGTCACCAGGAAAAAGAGGATGAGCAGCATTCCGATCTTCGGACGACGCAGCGCATCGACAAGCATGCGCATGCTGAACCTGACCGCCGGGGAGGACTCCCCGCCGCTGTGCAGCGACTCCGGCAGGGCGATAAGCGCCGTGACGAAGGCGACGGCGGAAAGCGCCGCTGCCGCGTATCCGGGGATGTCGTACCCGTATGGCACCAGCATGCCGCCGATGAAGGGACCGAAGACGAATCCGAGACCGAATGCGGCGCCGATCAGTCCCATCCCTTTCGCACGGTCACGTGGCGTCGTGACATCCGAAATGTAGGCCTGCGCGGCCGAGATATTCGCGCCGCCGATACCGCCGAGCAGCCGGGAGAAAAACAGGAGCTCAAGCGTGTTGGCCATGCCGAACAGCACGTAACTCACCACGGTGAGGAAAAGCCCGAGCAGCAGAATCGGACGCCGCCCCACACGGTCCGAAAGCCGCCCCCACACGGGCGTAAAAATCAGCTGCATGAAAGAGAACGATGAAACCAGGAAGCCGATCGTCACATCACTGGCACCGAAATCCGTCCCGGCATAGGACGGGATAATGGGAATGACGATACCAAATCCCAGCAGGTCAATGAAGGTGATGACGAAAATAATGGTGAGCGGCGTGCGTTTCATCGCATAAAAGTATCCACGCCCCCTCCGAATTCCAAGGCGTTCCGCGGCGGCGCGGACAGGGCAAAATTTCGGTACCATCACCTGCTGTCCGGTGACAGCGCAACTTGCACCGCGGTGTTTCGTATGAACCGGCAGAACGTCATTACACGCAAACATTCACCGACTTGTTCACGGAGGTCTGGCATGAAAACCCTGACTCTCGCCATCGTATGTGCACTGCTCGCAGCCGGCCCCCTCAGCGCGCAGACCGGAAACACCGACATCACCCCGGAAACGCAGACCATTCTGAAAAAGAACATCCTGCGAAATCTCGAGCATCGTATCACCGACATCCGGGCCAACACCCTGCAGCTCATCATCGACCTGTCCGTCAGCCATCCCGAGGTGGATCTCGATTTTGCGCTGCTGCCCACGATGCACATCCTCAAACAGGACGAACACGAGGGACTGCGCATTCTCGCCGCGGTCGCGCTCTATCACATCGGCGGAGAACGCGGACAGTTTGCCGTGCAGCGGCGCAGCCTTTACGATGATTCACCGCGCGTCGCACGAAATTGCAGCCGGCTTTCCCTGTACTGGGGTGAACAGTTTCTCTCGCGCGGCATCGGCAATCCGGCTGATCAGGCCCTGCAGCTGGCCAGGCTCGATCAGAAAAAATAATTTTCAGATTTTTTTTCTGCGCATTGCAACATCGACGACGCCACCCCGTACACAACGACAGATGCACAACAATCGAACATGTTTATCCATTGGAGATGATAGAATGAAGAAGATGCTCACCACCCTCGCAGTCGTTGCCGCGCTCGTCGCCGTTCCGTTCACCAACACGCAGGCGCAGGACGCCAAGCCGCTGACCGAGAAGCAGCTCGAACTGATCAAGACAAATGTGCTCGCCAACCTCGAACATCCTTCTCTCGAGGTACGCGCCGGCACGATGCAGCTGCTGATCGACATGAAGGAGACCTACCCGCAGTATGATCTCGGGTACGCGGTCATCCCGATGATGGAGACACTCAAAAGTGATCCCAAGCCGGAATTTCGCATCCTGGCCGCTCTGGCGCTGTACCACCTCGATTCCGACCTGGGTCGTTTCGCAGTCGAGCGCCGCGCAAAATTCGACGACAACGAGCGTGTAGCAAAGCATTGCGCCTCCCTGGTCCGCAGCTGGGGCTCGCAGTCCGGCAGCGACAACTTCGTCGCGGAAGTCAAGAAGGCACTCTGACATTTTCACATAGATTTTATGGATCGGGCCCGTCACTCCGGCGGGCCCTTTTCGTCTCCCCGGCCCTGCGCGGCATCCCGTTCCCCCCCTCCCTCGCTCGTCCCGCCGAAACCGTCATCCGACTGTTGGAAAAGACGCACAAACTCCGTACATATGAGAAAAAAGGAGCGCAATATATGGCATCCACACCTTCTCCCCGACGACGCTTCCTGAAATCCGCCGGACTCGGCACGGCTGCGGCCATGCTGCTCCCGCACATGCGCGGAACAGCCGATGACACAAAAAAGCCCGGCACCAATATCGAAGATGCGTTCGACATCCCCCGCAGCGAAGCCTCGATGCCCGGGCGGTATCCCGGCCGCGTGGTCGACGTCTTCGATCCGGCATCGGTCGCCGACGGCGTCCCGGTTGCGGAACGCTGCGGCATCATGCTCGCGGAAGCGATGCGTTCACTGACCGGCAGCGCGAGCGTGGCCGAGGCATGGCGACAGTTCGTCTCGCCCGATGATGTCGTCGGACTGAAGGTCAACCCCGTTGGCGGCGCGTTGCTCTCGACCAGTCCGGTGCTCGTCGAGGCCATCATCACCCAGCTCGAAGACGCCGGTATCCCGCGCGCGAACATCATGATATGGGACCGCCGGGAATTCCAGCTGCATGAGGCCGGATTCACGACCGAGCGATTCCCCGGCATCGCCATCCGCGGCACGGAGTGCAAGGACGCCCAGGGGTCGTTCCGGGATGAGACCGGCCGCCTCTACAGTGAAGACCGTATCGACCGTGACTGGTATTACTGGGCCGATTGTGAAGAATCCTATGACGAGGAAACCCTGCCGTACATGGTCAACGACGGCAAGTACTCGTACTTCAGCAGCATCGTCACGAAGGACGTGACGAAAATCATCAACATTCCCATCCTGAAAAACGCCGGCAGCACGGTGACGCTCTGTCTGAAGAACCTGGCGTACGGAGCCATTACGAACACCGGCCGCCTGCACAGGCCGCTCTGGGCCGACACCTGCGCGCAGGTTCCCTGCTTCGCTCCCCTGCGCGACAAGGTGGTGCTCAATATCGTCGACGGCATGATGGGCTGCTATCACGGCGGCCCCGGCGCGAATCCCCAGTTCATCATTCCCTATCACCGGCTGCTCGTCGGCAGCGATCCGGTTGCGGTCGACCGCATCGGACTCGATATCGTCGAGAAAAAGCGCGTCGAAATGAAGATGCAGGAAAAACCATCGCCGCGCGCCACCGGCTTTCTCGACATGGCGGCGGGCTATCAGCTCGGCGTCGCAGACATGGAATCCATTCAGCGCACCAGCATTGATCTGTCATGAAAATATTCACTCCCCTTCTGCTCCTCCTCGTTCTGCATGCATCCGCGTCCGCTGGACCGCTCGTCATCGGCAGCGACCTGCCCGGATGGAAGATCAGCGACCCCGATTTCTACAGCGCAAAGGAGCTGTACGGCTACATCAACGGCGGTGCGGAACTGTACCTCGAGTACGGATTCCGGCAGGTTTCGGCCCAGCGCTGCAGCAGGGGCGATCACGAACTCCAGGTCGACATCTACCAGATGGTCTCGCCGGAAGCAGCCTTCGGCATATGGTCCATCCTCCGCGGCGACTGTCCCGAACAGTTCGGCGGTGCGGATTGGAGCTGCCTCCGCCCCGAACAGATCCTGTTCGCCCGCGGGCCGTACCTCGTCTCCGTTGTTCCCTATGACCGCGCGAAAACGACCCGCGACGCCGCCGAAAAAGCGGCCGCGGCACTGCTGAAACGCATCGGCGGCAGGGATTTTCGCCCGTCGGAGCTCTTCCGCAGCGGGCCGCTTTCCCCCGGCAGGAACGCGCTGCAGTTTCTGCATGGTCCGCTGGCACTGCAGAACGCGCTCCCGTCATGGGATGACCTCCTCGACGGCATCCAGCGCTTCGACCTCTATCACAGCGCATTCGGAACCGGCTCGCGCAAGACCGAAGCAGCCATCATCGAGACGAAAACAAAGCGCGATATGGACCGCATCCTCGGGCGCCTGGGCGCCGCAGATGCCGGCAGGGAATGGAGCAAAGCCTCGAAGCACGGCGGCCTGGTCAAACGCAAAAACGCAAAAACGGCCTGGTACCTCAAGGGCGGCCAGGCCGAAGATCTCAGCAGGAGAATGAAATAGGGATTACTGCAGTCCGCACATCCCTCCTGCACATCCGCCACCATAGGACGGCGTTTCACAGGAACCGCTCTCACATCCCGGCGCGGGGAGGGTGCCCGCTCCGGTGGATGCGGCGAAGGAAGAAAATTTCTTCGACGCGGAACGGGACTTGCAGTCGGGACACTGAATCAGATCGGGATTTTCCGCACCCTTGTGCAGGATGTCGAACTGCGATCCGCAGTCATTACAGGAATATTCGAAGATGGGCATGGCTGCTTTCGAATTATGAAACAGGCTGTTCGTCGCTCTCGTTCTTCTGCGGAGCGGTTTTCTTTCGTGATGGAATCAGCCAGGTCGCACCGACAATGGCACCGTATATCGTGGAGGTGTACCACTTGCTGGTTATCGGACACGTGCCATTGAGGCAGCCGATGAAATACCAGTAGGCAAAACCGGCGGCTGTTCCGATCAGAACGGGGAGAATTTTCTTCAATATATGCATCATTCGTCCTCTCACGGGTTATTGACATAAGATGCACGACATCGCCGGAGGTTGCAATACCACCCTCGATGACCTGTGAACAGCGCAGCCGTCAAACGAGGTAGAGACTGCGCTGTGGTTTCGAGAGGAATTTCGCTCCTCCCGCGGTCACCCAGACGATTTCCTCGACGGTGGCCACGCCGTAGCCCTGAATCGGAAGACGGGGCTCGATCGTGAACACCTGTCCCTCTTCAATCTTCCCGTACGGCAGCCGCCCGTAGCGCTCCCAGCGCGGAAGAAGCCCCACGCCGCCATCGTGCGCGGCTCGTCCGACCTGATGTCCGAGGGCATGCGGATACTCAGGGTAGCCATGTTTCACGATATGTGAGCGCGCCACGTCATCGATGCGCCACGACACGGCGCCGGGTTTCAGCGCATCAGCCGCGAGCTGGATGGAATCCCTGATGACGCGGAAGCCCCGCTGCACCTCGCGCGGAGCGCCCTTCTCCCCCTTCCGGCGAATGTACCACGTGCGCTGCAGATCGGAGCAGTAGCCGTCGATCTTCACACCGAAATCGATATTCAGTACATGTCCTCCCTCGATCTTCCTCCTGGTCGGACCGTAATGCGCACCCGCGTGCTCGGGACCGGTGAACACGGCGGGACAGTGATCCTCATCCCATGCCAGCTCCACACCGTGATCGCGCACGCGCCCGAGGATGAAATCCGCCACATCACGTTCCGTCTTTCCCGGCGCGAGAAATCCTGTCACTTCGTTGTAGATATCCAGCGTCAGCCTGATCGCCTTTTTCATGCTGCGGATTTCCGCAGCGGTTTTCCTGCCGCGCAGCGCGGAGATGACATCCTGCGACGAGACGAGCCGGCCGGCGAATTTCGTTCCTTCCAGCATGGAAGTCAGCAGCAGGTACATCCCGTGTGTCAGGCCGTCCGCCATGACCGAATCCGTGCTGTAGTTGATGGCGATTTTTCGGGGATTCTTGCGCTTCAGCACAGCGAGCAGTTCCTCGCGTATCCCCTGCACGTAGGGAACCACGGTGCCGTAGGCGGGATTGTCTTCGATGCCGGCGACGTCGAGACTGCCGGCGACGGCGATGGTTTCCCCGTCGCGGCAGATGATCCATGCGGTCTGCCACGTGGCATGCTGCCCGATGACCATGTCGATGGCGGGATCGGGCATCGTGCCGCTTTCCCGTACGAAGGTCAGCCACATGTCGATCTTCTTTTCCTGCAGGATCTCAATGGCCTGCGCGACTTTTTCCCTGATCATCTTCATGAAAATCCTCCTCTGAGAGACGATGAATGTCAGAGAGGAAGATACGCCATGCGCTCCTGCGATGCACACGGCCGTGACGATGCCGATGCCGGCGGACATCGCACGGCGGATAGCCCACGGCGGATAGCCCACGGCCGCCGCCGAAGCGGCACTCGGTCGCATGTTCCTGCACGGAAACGTATATTACGGGCGAACGGCATCATTCACCGTCCTATCCTCTTTGCATGAACATCATCATCATCGGTGCCGGCCTCGTGGGAAGCAGTCTCGCCGAGCACCTCCTTCATCAGGGACACAATATCGCTGTCATCGAACGCAACGCAACGCGCAGCGAGGAAATCAGCGACAAGCTCGACGTACTCATGGTTACAGGCTCCGGAAGCAATCCACGGGATCTCGAGGCGGCGAAAATCGAAGCGGCCGACATGGTCATCGCTGCCACGCCCGTCGATGAGGTGAATCTGATTTCCTGCATGATCGCGCGGAAGTATGATGTTCCGCATCGCATCGCCCGCATCCGCAACGCCGATTTCATCACCGGCAGCGCGCGCCTTCAGGCGGAGGATTTCGGTATCACCCAGGTGATCTATCCCGAGGAAAACACGCTGGATGCCGTCGTCAATCATATCGAAACACCGTTCGCCATCGACGCACAGGACTTTGCCGACCGATCCGTGCTGCTGCGCAGCTACCGCATCGCGGATGACATGCCGATCGCGCATCGCAGCCTCATCGACCTGCGCAACGATCCCAACGGAAACATGCTGCTGGTCGTGGCCATCATCCGCGACGAGCAGGTGATCATCCCCCGCGGTGATACGATCATTCAGCCGGACGACAAGCCGTTGTTCATTTTCCCCCGGGAGGCGCAGGCGAACGTGCTGAAGCTGTTCGGTCTGGACAGCGGGGCGAAGAAGAAGGCCATCGTTTTCGGCAACACGCTCACGGCGATCAATATTGCGCGCAAGCTCCAGGAAGAACTCGACACGGTCATTTTCATCGATCCGGATCTCGAGCACGGAAGCACGGCCGCCGCGAAACTGCACGGCATTGACGTGCTGCACGGCAGCGGTGACGACATCGATGTTCTCAAGGAAGCCAATATCCGTTTCGCGGACTTCTTCATCGCGGCTTCAGAGGAGAACGACGAGAACATTCTCTCCTGCCTGCTGGCCAAATCCGAGGGCGCCCGCGAAGTCATTGCCATCGTCAACGACGATCAGCACGTCGATCTCTTTCTTTCCATCGGGATCGACCATATCATCAACCCGCGGCAGCTGACGGCGAACGGCATCCTGAACGCCGTGCTGCCGGGCTATGTCAGCTCGTCGCTGCACATTCAGAAAACCGACATCGACGTACTCCGCCTCTCGGTGGGTGAGCATTCTCCGGTCGCGCACAAGGCGCTGAAGGACAGCTGGCGACGTGTGCTCGGGGTGTCCATTGTCGGCGCCGTGCTGCGTGAGGGGAAGATGATCATTCCGACGGGCAACACGACGCTCGAACCGGGCGACCTCGTGATCGTGTTCACGCGCATGGCGGGCATCAAGCGCGTCCGCAAGCTGTTCGGATCCCAGGAACAGACCGGCAGGAATCCGAATGCATAAACGCACTGTCCTGTATGGCGTCGCCCGGCTTCTGCAGGTCATGGGACTGGCCATGCTCCCCGCTGCGGTCATCGCATGGTTTGATACTTCGGAAAGCACGACGATGGGCATGCTGTTCGACCCGGAATTTTCCGGATTCTGGATTGCCATTCTCGCGTCGGTGCTCTTCGGCACGGTGTTCGCGACAATGTTCAAAAAGAACAGCACCACGCAGACCGTGCGCGAAGGATTCGCCATTGTGACACTTGGCTGGGCCGTGCTTGCGCTGTTCGGTAGTATCCCCTTCTTCATCTATTTCCTCGAGACAGGCGGTGATTCGTCGCTGTACGGCATCATCCATGCCTTCACAAACGGCGTTTTCGAGATCATGTCGGGCTTCACCACGACGGGATCCACGATTCTCACCGACATCGAGTCCGTGCCGAGGGGACTGCTGTTCTGGCGCAGTCTCACGCACTGGCTCGGCGGCATGGGCATCGTCACGCTGGCGCTCGTGATCTTTCCCGCCCTCGGCGTCTCGGGATATCACATGTTCAAGGGCGAAGTGCCCGGTCCGACCACCGAGCGGCTGCAGCCCCGGCTCGCCCAGACGGCGAGTATCCTCTGGGGCGTGTACGCGCTTCTTTCACTGGCGGAGACCCTGCTCCTCCTGCTCGGCGGCATGGACTGGTTCGACGCCCTCTGTCACACCTTCGGGACGATGGCTACCGGGGGATTCAGCACGAAGAACCTTTCCATCGGGCATTTTCAGAGCGACTTCATTCACTGGGTCGTCACGATTTTCATGTTTCTCGCGGGGATCAATTTCCTCCTTCACTACAACGTCCTCCGCGGCAATCCGCGCGTGCTGAAAGTTGACCGGGAGTTCCGCTTCTATCTTGGTGTCATCATCACGGGTGTGGTGATTGCGACCGTGATTCTCAGTGTCGAGGGACTGCCGTCGGTGGACTACTCGCGCACACACTACCGCCACGATCCGGTGCCGTACGAGGATTTCGCCGCGCATGTGCATGCGGAGGAGGAAAAAGTGGAATCCCTGTACGGCAGTTTTCGGGAGGCCGCATTTCAGGTCGTGGCCATCACGACGACGACGGGTTTCGGCACGGTGGATTTCGACGTGTGGCCGACGACGATCCGTCTGATGCTTGTTGTGCTGATGTTCTTCGGGGGTTGCGCGGGAAGTACCGGGGGCGGGATGAAAATGATCCGCATCCTGATCAACATTAAGGCCGCGTGGCGCGAGATCATCAAAATGGCCCGGCCGCGCATCATCCGTCCCGTCAAGGTCGGCGGCGTCCCGATCGAGGAAGTGCGCGTCGGGAACATCGTCTCGTTTTTCATCCTCTTCCTGGGACTGACCATCCTCTCCTCCATCCTTATGACGTTTTTCGTTCCCGACCTCGTCACCGCGTTCACCTCCGTCGTCGCATGCATCGCCAATATCGGTCCCGGACTGGCCGGCGTCGGTTCGGTCGAGAACTTCAACTGGATCCCCATCCCCGGGAAGTGGATTCTGATTTTCAATATGCTGCTGGGAAGGCTTGAGATCTTCACGGTGCTCGTGCTGTTCCGCGCCTCCATCTGGCGCTGAGCCCGACTCCCCTCCAGCCCCGGTCTACGGCTACTCCCTTTCTGCTCGTGCTCGTGCTCCTGCTACTGCGTACTGTCTCCTTCTTCCTGCGTGCCGCTGTCCGTCTCGTGCACATCGAAACGCTCATCCAGCCAGTCGAACACGCGCTGATTGAGATGGGGGAGATTCCCGACATGGTCATGGGAATCCGCGACATGCAGTGCCGGCACTTTCACACGTGTTTTGTCTTCGGAGTGAATCAGGTCAAAGAAGCGCATCGCCTGATCCTCGAGTTCGGGATAGGCCGCTTCACCGCGAACGACAAGCGTCGGGCATTCAATGCGGTAGACGATCTCCTCAATGGTATAGGGGAGCGTTGCACCCACGAGTTCCTGCAGCCGCCGCACGCCAAAGCGGCGGCAGAGACTGAGCACGAACAGTTTCATGTCGTTCTGAAGAATGGTATCCGGCAGATCATAGACGTCATCGACGGTGAAATCGATGTTTCTCGCCCGGGATCCGATCAGCGCAAGCAGCACCCGGTGAAAATTGATGAAGGGAGGATTGGCGATCAGTGCCTTGACCCGGCGATCGAACACGGCGATGCGCGCGGCAAAATAGCCGCCGAGACCGTTGCCCATGACCGCGATATGATCAGGATCCACATCTTCGCGATTGTACAGAACATCGAGTACATCCTGCAGCAGCACTTCGTAATCGTTTCGCAGATAACTCTCGGGGTGCTTCCGCATCATACCCGCCTGACCGGGGCCCTGAAAGACAAAGACATTGTACCCGCGTTTCAAAGCCGCGATACCGGCGTAAAAGTACTGCTCCTCCGCACAGCTTTCGATGCCGGGGATGATAACAACTGTCCTGCGCTTGTGGCCGGAATGATCAGGCGCGAAAAAGTGGCATGGATAGACGCGATGATCAGCCTCAATATCAACGGGCTCCCAGTGATGCTGTGAATGGTCCATCGCCTTTTCGAAACAGGCAGAACACCTTTCCCCGTACTGCACGAACTCTGTCCCTGCGATCGTCGCATAATACTCGGCGGCATGGAAATAATTCGCGGCTCGTGAGTATGCCTCCCGCGCGCTGATTTCATGTCCCGCCCGGGAGGATTGATCCCCCTGGGTCTCGACGGTGGTAGCGAGTTCAGCCCATTTTTCGGCCCACGTAAACGGATCCCACTCCTGCATTTCCAGTGCGACGGCGTAGCATTCCCCGAATGTCGAACCACCGTAGGCAGCAAGGCCCATCTGGCGAAGAAGCTTGAATTCAAATTGCGGACGAAGAAATACAGGGGAGGTTGCGTCTTTGGGGAGTGGCTCTTCTTGCATAATCACTCACGAAACTGGAGAGTGAATGCTGAACGGAACAGCCCGGTCAGCTGTATTGCTCAATGCGATTCCTGTTGCTGTGTCGCGATGCAAATATCGCGCCGAAAAAGGAAGCCCCAAAATTGCTGCAGTTAGCGCGGATGACTCTCTCAATGGTGTGAAGAATCTGAACAGCGCGTGAATTATTTCCACGTCCGGACAGAATGACTTCCCCAATTCAGGGGTCCGCAGAATGCGTCTCACATGAAGAACATTTTTCCGGCTTCCCCGGGTGCGGGGGTGCATCTGGCTGAAAAATGTGATATAATGAAACTCAGATCCTGTCTGTCAATCGGAGGTTTTCTATGCGCAGTATTGGTACACTGTTGACAGTGGCTGTTTTTGTTCTCCTCGCCCATAGCACACGGGCGCAGGTCATCACCGCGGACAATGTCATCATGCGTGTTCGCGCCGTCTGCAATCAGGGACAGGGCGGTGCGCTGATCGCGGCGTTCGAGATCAAACCGCTGTCAAATCAATGGGCCCCGCCGTATGGCGCCATCGGCGGATACAGCGTCGTTTTCACGTATACAAGCTCCAAACTCGTCTTCCAGGGTGCAGCCCAGCGCTATAACGCCGGGGCCTGGGCATATCCCTACCGGAGCACAAACTTCGGTGCGTCTGCATGGTTCAATCAGGACGGTCATCATGGCAATCCTTCATACGCCCTGCCGGTGAACGATCAGAATTTTACTCCCTCGAGCGACTGTCAGGGGAATCCGCTCAATGACGACTACTACGAAATCATGCGGTACAGTATGAACATCATGCCCACCGCTCCCGGCACGGTCACACTCGGACTGTTCAGCGTTGAGCCCTACGGCACCAAGGATTTCCAGAGCATCCAGAATCAGCAGACAACCGCGATCTTCAGCGCCGATCTGACGACAAACGTGAATGACTCGATCATCATCGTGCAGAACCTGCTCGTCCCGGTGGAGCTTTCCGCGTTCAATGTCACCGGACGACCCGACGGCAGCATGCTGCTCAGCTGGCATACGGCGACGGAGACTTCGAACCTCGGTTTTGAGATCGAGCGCGGTGACGGTGAACACTTCGAACGCATCGGATTCGTGCCCGGCCGCGGGACAACGACGGAACCGCACACATATACATTCGTCGATGACAATCCTGTCGCCGAACGGGAAGGCAACCTCGTGTTTTACCGGCTGAAACAGGTGGATACCGACGGCTCGCATTCCTACAGCGAGATTCTTTCCGCGGAGATTCTGCCTTCCGTTATCGGACTGGAGCAGACGTATCCCAGCCCGGTGCGGGTCGGTACGGGCGCAAGCATCCCCTTCACGCTCGCGGTGCCCGGCAATGTTCATCTCCATGTGTATAATGCCATCGGAGAGCGTGTCGCGACGCTGCTCGATGGTGAATCCCGCCAGGCCGGACGCCACGTGCTCCAGTGGGATGCGCGTTCTTCCAGCGGAGAAGCACTTCCCGCGGGCGTCTATTTCGTGCGTTTCAGCGCCGGCATCGGCGGTGGAGAGCAGGTCAGCGCCAACCGGCAGATCGCGCTCATTCGCTGACACGGACACCGGAAACTCTTAATAGCGGCGGGTACATCCCGCCGTTTTTTTTCCAGCCTGCAACATTTCGTATTTTGAGAATCCGAACACGGCAATTGTTCACCACCCGAGAGTGCACATCATGTCTTACCTAGCTCAATCCGATCCAAAAATCCATGACATCATTCATCACGAGGTCGAACGGCAGATCAACAAGCTGCAGCTGATCGCCTCGGAAAACTATGCCAGTCCGTCAGTGCTCGAAGCCACCGGCAGCGTCCTGACGAACAAGTACGCGGAGGGATATCCCGGCAAGCGCTATTACGGCGGCTGCGAATTCGTCGACCAGGCCGAGGACCTCGCACGCGAGCGGCTTTCACAGCTGTTCGGGGCGGAATACACGAACGTGCAGCCCCACTCCGGCGCCACCGCCAACCAGGCCGTGTATTTCACCTTCGTCAATCCGGGCGACAAGGTGCTCGGCATGGACCTCGCACACGGCGGCCACCTGACGCACGGATCACCGGTGAATTTCTCCGGGAAACTGTACGACATCGTTTCGTACGGCGTCGACAAAGAAACAGGCACCATCGACATGAACCAGGTCGAGGATGCGGCCACGCGCGAGAAGCCGAAAATGATCATCGTGGGCGCCAGTTCGTACCCGCGGAACATCGACTACAAGGCCTTTCGCGAAATCGCGGACAGGGTCGGCGCCTGGCTGTGGGCGGATATCGCGCACCCCTCCGGACTGATCGCGGCCAAACTGCTCAACGACCCACTGCCGCACTGTCACGTCGTGACGTCCACGACCCACAAGACGCTGCGCGGGCCGCGCGGCGGCATCCTGATGATGGGCAAGGACTGGGAAAACCCGTTCGGCATCGTCGCGCGCAAGTCCGGTCGCACACGCATGATGTCGGAGGTGCTCGACAGCATGGTCATGCCCGGCGTGCAGGGCGGGCCGCTGATGCATGTCATCGCCGCGAAGGCCGTCGCCTTCGGCGAGGCGCTCGCGCCCGGGTTCGTCACCTATCAGAAGCAGGTGCAGGCCAACGCGGCCGCGCTCGCGAAACTGCTCGCGGACAAGGGATTCAACCTGATCTCGGGCGGTACGGACAACCACCTCATGCTCATCGACCTGCACAACAAGGACGTCACCGGCAAGGACGCCGAGAACGCAATGGAGCAGGCCGGCATCACGCTCAACAAAAACATGGTTCCCTTCGATGACCGCTCGCCCTTCGTGACCAGCGGCATCCGCATCGGGACGGCGGCCGTGACCACGCGCGGCTTCCGCGAGAAAGACATGACCTTCATCGCCGACACCATCGACAGCGTCATCAACAACATCGGCAAGGACGCGGTGCTCGACGGCATCCGCACGGATGTGAAGGAATACTGTTCGAAGTTTCCTCTGTACACGGAACTGGAGCAAGAATAGTCGGGCGAATTCACCTACGCCCTCTATCTCAGTGTGTCTACTACCCCGTCTGCAGTTTACGGGCGGAGTTTCGTATTTCCAGCAGCGGAGCCCTCATCGCATTCATGTAGCCAAGAAAGTATCCTGTATCGCGGTAACATAGCGTTTGAACAGAATTGATCATCCCTTGATGAAACAGAGCCCATATCCTGCAGGCCCGCTGTAATGGATTCGAAACCACCATGTGACTGAGGATTCGCATCGCGTAGACATACAGCGACTGCGTTATCATTGCATCTTCGCGAGAGCGAGCACTCTCATTGTGCCGATATTTTGCAGAAATGATTTGCAGCATCTCACCCTTTTTTCCGAGTTCATGGGAGAACCATACGTCCTCCCCGAAACATCGTGGTGTCGAGAGACCCAACGGAAGACCGGAGAATATTTCCACAGGAATTCGAATATCCTTCACAGCTGACGCACGAAATGAAAATGCGCATGTGCTGCTGATTTCGATCGAGCGTGTGGAATTTGATATTTCTCCAAGCTCTGGAAATCCAGACAGCCTGAATTTATTTCTACCATGTATTCGCTGCACGAGAAAAAGGGTGCGAAAGAATCTTTCGAAAAAGGAATGGGGCTTTGTATTCGTCTGAACCCCGGTGATGCCAACAACAGTTGGCTGATCTGCAAAAGCACGGAGCACTTCTACACAATAGTCGGGTTCGGGAACTGCATCGTCGTCAATAAAACTGATGATCTCTCCTCTCGCATGTTCGAGGCCCAAATTCCTTTGAATAGCAATGCCGGCTTTCGATTGGATCCTCTTGACTCCCACAACTTTTCCGGATTTTCCATCTGCCTTGATATTAAAAGAGTGTCCGGCATCGATAACCAATATCTCATCAGGGATACACGTCTGCATCTGCAGCGCACGAATCAGCCTTGCCGACTCCCTAGGTCTGTCTTTGGTGATGATGACAACAGAATGCGTCATGTCATCCCTCCGGCAGCTGCAGCGTCCAGCCGGCGCGGCGGAGATCGTCCCAGAAACGCGGATAGGACTTGCTGACGCTCCAGGCGTAGTCGATGCGCAACGGAACAGCGGCGGCAAATGCGAGCAGTGCGGCGGCCATGACCAGCCGATGATCCCCGTGTGTACGGAACAGCGTGTCGGGCATGATCTCCGTGCCGGGACGCACCTGCAGTCCATCGGCACTCGCTTCCACCTTCGCGCCCACATCACGCAGAGAGGACGCGAAATCATCGAGACGATTCGACTCCTTGTGCCGCAGATGCGACACCCCCGTGAAGGTGACCGGATGCCTGCGCGTCAGCGCGGCGACGGTCAGCACGGGCAGCAGATCGGGCACCTCGGAGAGATCGATGTCCTGCGGCGCGCGATCCGCTTCCTGCAGCCGGGCAAGAAAGCGATCCACGGCGCTGTCGGGCTGACGCGGCACGCGCGCCTTTCTCCCGGGGTCACAGGGATGGCCGAGAAAACGAGCTGCGCTCCATACAGCGGCTGAACTCGCATCAGGCTCCATCTCAAGCGTCAGCTTTTCGTTGAGGCGCTCCGTCTGATTGAATGCAATCAAATCCTCGTGCCGGATATGCTCAACTCCGGCAAGTTCCAGCAGCGACAGCGTCATGCGCAGATAGCTTTCACTGACGGTCTCCCCGAGCAGGCGCAGGGTGAACGGCGCTTCCGCGCCGACACTCAGCAGCGCGATCGCCGAAGCGAACTGCGAAGATGCGTCACTCTCAACCGAGAATGCCTCCGGCATCCGCTCCCAGCCGCGCAGCACGAAACCCTGTCCCGAAAGGTCATCGAAGGGTTCGATGGACGCACCTCCGCTGCGAAGGGCACGGAGCAACGGCTCATGCGGCCGGCGCAGCAGCGAAGGGGCGACCACGATTTTGCTGCGCTTCACCGACGTTGCGCACAGGGCCAGCAGGAAGCGCAGTGTCGTGCCGCCCTCACCCACGTAAATGCGCCGGCCCTCCCCTGCTTCATCCTGCTGGAGTTCACTGTTGAGATTGTCGACCACATAGCCCTTCGCCGTCTCCTCGACAGGATACCCGAGTCCACGCAGGGCGCGCAGCATGAACGTGACGTCCTCCGCCTCACTTTTCCCGACGATGCAGGTGCGACCGATGCGCTGCGATGCGATGATCAGCGCCCGGTTCAGCTCCGATTTGCTTGCGTCGATGACCAGCGTCACCGAACGCTCGCGTTCGACACGCACCCGCAGCGGTGAGCGGGAGAAATGGTCGTAGGCCTGCTCGAGTGCTCCGATCCATTGATCGGCGCTGATGTCGGCGTGCACATGCGGCGCGCCGAACGCATGAAGAACGACGGAGCGCAGCTGATCGTCACTGCGCTTTTTATCGCGTGCCATCGCGCCGCGCAGCACCTCCCGTGCGGGCATCGCGCCGAACGGTACGAGAAGCGGTGCCAGCGTTTCACGGCAGTGCCGCAGCGCCGGCGCATCCATCCCTTCACGTTCGGAAAAGACCAGCGAAGATGCCATGCCCCAGGCCACCGCGGCTCCGTGCCCGAGGCCCGTAATCAGTTCCAGCGCATGACCGATCGTATGCCCGAGATTCAGCACTGTGCGCAGGCCCTTCTCTTCGCGTGGATCCTCGTGTACAATATTCTGCTTGATGCGCACGGCCGCATCGATCATCTGCGTCAATGCCGGGGCGATCTCGTCAAACGGTGCGAACGCGAGCGTTTCCACGTCGCGCGCCTGCAGGGCGCGGCTGCCGGCCGCATCGCCGAGCCACAGGGTTTTAAGAAGCTCCACGACGCCGTCGCGCCGCTGATGCACCGGCAGCGTGGCCAGGAATTCCCAGACGAATACTACTTTTTCCGCGGGATAAAACGTGCCCAGCTGATTCTTGGCGACACCGAGGTTCACGGCGGTCTTGCCGCCGTGCGCGGAATCGACCATGGCCAGAAGCGTTGTCGGCACATGCCAGAGCGCGACCCCGCGCCAGAGAATGCTCGCGAGAAACCCCACCGCGTCGCCGATGCTGCCTCCCCCAAATGCGACCAGGGTCAACGGCTTGCTCGACCGACGCTTGAGCACCGCGACAGCGAGATCCTCGACGGCCGCGAGCGTCTTGAGCGATTCCCCCGCATCCACGAGAATGGGATCGTGGAAGCGGGAGAGATACTCCTGCGGGAGCTGCCGGTCGGCGATGATCACCGCATGAGCCGGCAGCTGCAGATCCCGCAGCGTGTCGATGCGTTCAATCAAATACATCCTCCACGGGGATGATGGTGATCCTGTCTTCGGTAAAGTTCAGCGGATATGCCATGATCGCCCTGTCTTCCTCGAGCACCTCCTCCGGCTTGGGAGTCTCGTACGTGATCGGACTCGGAACATCCGCAATGAGATCGCGCTTGAATTCCTCCGCGCCTGATGTCACCGCCGCGATCCTGATGTTGCTGAACTGCAGATGCCTGCGAATCGCCGCGTTGACTTCCTCCAGCGTGAGGTTCGCGATCTCGCGGCGGAACAGCTCGACATACTCGCCATGCATGCCGTAGAACTTGCTGTCGATGGCATACCCGAGTCGCCGCGATGTCGTCGTCGCGTAATGCAGCGCGTATTTGCCGAGAAAACGCTGCGTGAGCTCGAACTGCTCCTCCGTCATGCCGTTCTCGATCACCTGCTGCAGCTCGCGGATCGCGGCGCGCAGCGCGAAGTGGCGATGCGCGTGCTGGACGGGACGAATCCATACCTCGAAGAGCTGCTGCCGGCGGGCGTGATTCGTGGGCGGCATCTGGCGGCGTCCGCCGTTGGGGAATATCTCGATATAGGAGTAATCGCCGTAATTCATGCCCCGCGCCTCGCGGATCACCTGGTAGAGATGCGACGAAGAGTTGCGATGCTCGCCGAACCATGAGTTGAACAGCGCCAGCGCCCAGAAATCCTCGTCACCGCGCAGCACGTCAATCGGAAATCCGAAACTGATCGCCGTGGCATTGCAGTCCTTCTCGACAATGCGCATGTGCAGTCCCTCGAACGATGCGGGCTCCGGCGGCGGGGGCTGCGTGGGCTCGCTGGCCGGCAGGGCCGCGAGGTCCTCCTGGATATTGAAGACAAGCGTATCATGGTAACCGCCGCCAAGTCCGACGATCAGGTTTTGCCCGGTAAACCAGGCGCGGTAGAAGCTGCGCACGTCGTCGAGCGTAATATTCTCGAGACTGCTGACGGTGCCCATGTCGAGATGACCGTACGGCGTGCCTTCGTAAATGAAGTCGTACAGCACCGCCTTGCCGAGCTCCTCGTCGTTCGCGTAGCGGAGCGACTTGCGGATACTGTTGATCATGTCGGTACGGATGCGTTCGAAGTCCTCCTCCGCGAAAGCGGGATGCAGGATGGCATCGGTGAAGAGCTCGTAGTAGGGATCGAGATTGTCGCGGTGGACGCGGCCGCTGATGATCGTCATCTCCTTGTCCACACTGGCGCCATACGAGGCCGCGATGGGGTACAGCTCCGCGAGAATGGTCTCGTAGGAGCGTGCCTCGGTCGCGCCCTCGGTCATCATCGCGGCGGTCAGCGCGGCCAGTCCTTCCTTGCCCGCCGGATCACACTGCGAGCCGACTTTGAACCAGACACGGAAGCTGATGGTCGGATCGTCTGCGACGGGAAGGAGAACAACGTTTTCGGATGGAGGAGGAGAACAGGCGCTCATGAGCATGCCGGCAAGGATGATGATGGAACGAAGTCGTGTCATGATCACTCCCTCCCCTTCAGTGTTGCGATGGTACGCCGCTCGTCGGCGAGATAGCGCTCGACCGCAGCGCGGAGGTCATCCGGCGTCACGGCGTCGTACGCCGCGTACAGCCGATCGACGACGTCGATGCCGCCGGTGATTGCGGTCAGCCGGGCCAACCGCCCCGCGACCTTGTCTGGCGTGTCAAGTCCCATGAGGAAGCTGTACTTCAGCCGCTTCTTCAGGTCAGCGAGCTGCCGGTCGCTGACCGTCCTGCTGCGGAACTGTGCGATAGTGCGGTCGATCTCCGTGCGCACCGATGCGATGTCAGCCTCGTCCTTGATCATCGCGTAAATGCTCCATAGCCGCGGATCGCGGTTGAAGCCGAAATCCGCGCTGATGAACTGCACTTTCTGCTCCTTGAGCACGAGCGTGCGGTAAATGTCGCTTGTCTCGCCGAAGAGCAGCTCCTCGAGCATCGAGCCGGCGACCATGACCGGATCCCCGACGTCGAGGGCGGGACCCTTGTACGACACGACAAGCAGGGGGAGCGTCTTTCCCTCATAGACCACGTCCACCCGGCGCTCCGCTGTCTGCGCGGGCTCCGCGAGTACATCCGGCATCTGATAACCGGCCTCCCAGTCGCCATAATGGCGGCGGATGAGCTCCATCGCGTCGGCTTCCCTGAAATTGCCGGCGAGCAGCAGCACGGTGTTGTCGGGACGATAGTAACGCGAGAAAAACTCTTTGCTGTATTCATAGAGCTGCGGCATGGCCTTGATGTCTTCCTCGAAGCCGATGGTGGTATGTCCGTACGTGTGCCGCGTGAAAGCCTTCCCGAGCAGCGCTTCGAACAGCACCTGCCAGGGATTGCTGATGTTCTTGCGGTACTCGCCATACACCGCGCCGGCCTCTGTCTGAAAGGCCGCCTCCTCGTAGTCGAGGTTCTGAAAGCGGTCGCTTTCGAGCTTCACAACGGTCTCGAGATCCTCCGCGGCGAACGACAGGTGGTAGGCCGTGTAGTCGTCCGTGGTGTAGGCGTTCGCATCGGCGCCCATCTCGGTCACCATGCGGTCGTACATCGCGGCGGGATAATTCTTCGTGCCGCGAAACATCATGTGCTCAAAGAAGTGGGCGAAGCCTGTCTTTCCGGCCTCGAACTCATCGCGGGATCCGGTGCGGACGATGCTGTAGTAAGACATCAATCCGCTTCCCGACATCGGAATCATGATGACCGTCAGTCCGTTTTCGAGCGTTTCCACCGTGTATGCGTAGGGAAACACGCCGTTCTCTCTGGACTCAGCCATCAGCATGCCTCCCGACAGTGTCAGCAGGAGCATGGCGTGGATGAACAATCGCACCAATCGTAACCTCCGGTTCTGGTCCTGTAATTGCAATGTACTGCATCGATTCAATGTATGCACAATTGCGTCCTCGGCAAAGACGATTGATTTCCACCACCGTTTTCTTTATACATAGAATTCTTCCGAATACCGGAAATCGTTGCGAACACCAGCGCGGGATGGCACCATGAAGCTGACCGACGAACAGAGAATCCACCTGCAACGGATCATCGAGGATCCGTCATCGACCGACGAGGCACGGCGCAATGCGGGCATCCTGCTGAAGTACGCCGACGGCGCACAGACGCGCGACATCGCCCGCGCGGTCGGACTCTCGGAAAGCCGCACCCGCTTCTGGCGCAAGGTGTTCGAGCGGCACGGGATGGACATGTTCTCAGAGGATTTCACTCCCGAGCGGCGCGCACCGCGCGAGAGCACTGCATCCGGCCCCGACCCGGCGCACCTGCTCAGCGATGACGACGCGGCACGGCTGCGCAGCATGCTCGACGGCGATGTCGGCGAGGACCTGCAGAAACGGGTGCATCTGATCCTGTCGTACTCCTCGGGAAAAAGCACCAACCAAATCGCCCGCGAAATCGGCCTGTCGGAAAGCCGCACCCGCTTCTGGCGCAAGGCGTTCGAACGGGATGGGATGCGCATCTTCGACCTCCGGCACCGCGGAGAGCGCGGGCGGCAGGAAACCGCCGGCAGTGGGAAGGATGCCGACGGCGAGCAGGATGTCCGATCCGGTCAGGACTCCGATGGCGGGGAGAATGTCCGCAGAAGCGGGAAACCGGACGGCGGGAAACCGGACGGCGGGAAACCGGACGGCGGGAAACCGGACGGCGGGAAACCGGACGGCGGGAAACCGGACGGTGGGAAAAAAGCAGCGAAATCCGCGAAGAAGAAATCCCCCGGACTCCTGCCCTCGGACAGTTACAACACGGCGGCACGTAAGGTTCTCCGCATGCATTTCGAGGAAATGCTGCGGCACGGTGAGAGCGGCATGCTCGGCGAGGATCCCGAGGTCGTGCACAAGATGCGCGTCGCCACCCGGCGGATGCGCTCCGCGTTCGACGTGTTCTCGCAGGCGTTCATCCCCAAGAAAGCGAAACCGCATCGGAAATCCCTCAAGCGCGTCGGGAGGGTGCTCGGCCGCGTGCGCGATCTCGACGTGCTTATCATGCATATGCGGGAGTACGCGGACGGACTCTCCGCGGAGGACGCTCCGGCGTTCGAGACACTGATCCAGGAGTGGGAGGCGCAACGGCAGAAGGATCTCACCGCCCTGCGGGAGTTCCTGCGGTCGGACAGCTACACGTCCTTCTGCGCAGCCTTCGAGCACTTCCTTGCTTCGGAGGATGGAAACGCCGCGCCCGAGCCGGCGGTCATCGAGGGCGTCCCCAAGAAAATCGGCCAGATCGCTCCGGTGCTTGTCATCGAGCGTTTCACAGACGTGCTCGCCTTCGATGCGGAGCTCGACACTGCTACGCTCGACCAGCTGCATCAGCTGCGCATCCAGTTCAAGAAACTGCGCTACACGATGGAGTTTCTCGTCGACATCCTCGGTCCGCAGGCGAAGAAAGTCATCAAGCAGGTGACCGACGCGCAGGACTATCTCGGCAACCTGCAGGACGACCAGACGGCGATGGAGCTCATCACCGCGTTCACGCATGAACTCGATATCCGACAGTCCGCGCGCCCGCTCTCCGAGCGCCTCAACACCGCCCCCCTTCTCACCTACCTGGCCGAACGGCAGTCACGCAAGCACACGCTGCTGACATCCTTCGGCGGCACCTGGGCGGTGTTCACCGGCAGCGACTTCCGCAGACGCCTCCTGCAGTCGCTGCTCCGTGCCTGAGGGTCTGCAGCCCGGCATCCCTGTATCCCGGCATCCCTGTATCCCGGCATCCCCGCAGCCCGGCATCCCCGCAGCCCGGCATCCCCGCAGCCCGGCATCCTCGGGCACAACATCCCGAAAAACCGTGAAAAGAGGCATTTCCGCACCGGAAACGGCATTTCTGCGGACCGGCGTCCGGCGAGTACAATAAACTGACTCTCCAGTTCAAATTCTGACTGACGAGTTCAACAGACTGACTGCCTGTTTTCAGCGGCGGGATGAAGCATGCTGGGCCGGTGCGATGTCAAACGCCGCCAGGCGGAGAGGATGACGGCCGCAGCGGGTTCAAAGCAGCATCCAGCCGATCAGGATGAGTCCGGTGACGACGACGAGTCCGAAGCCGGGCAGGGTATAGCGGCGCAGAGCCGAGGCGCCGAGAACAAAGGCGATTCCCGCCTTGACAATGGTGTTGGTGACCACGGCGATCAGAATGGCGATGGCGGCGGTATCCTCACTGAGGGATTCTTTCGCGAGATTAGCCATCGACAGCGTGATGGCGTCCACATCTGTCAGTCCCGCCAATCCCGCCGCGAGGTACACACCACCGCTGCCGAGGTACTGCTGGGCGGCTTTCGAGACAAAGAGAATCACGGCAAATATCAGACCGAATTTAATGGCCGACATCAGTTCGAAGGGATTCTTGAGCTTCACTTCGCCGGTGGTCTGTTTGCGTTTCCCGAACAGCAGCAGCGCCGTGGCCGCGAGTCCGCTCGCAGTGAGGATGACGATCAGTACCCACATGTGCGCGAGCAGCGAGCGGTTAACCACTGCGATCTCGATCAGGATGCGCGGGTACATGATGGTGCAGGCAAGCACGATGGCGGAGGCGAAGGTTTTCCCGAGCTCCGGCGCCTCGCGGCTCTTCTGGGAGAATGACAGCGTGACGGCGGTGCTGGAAACAAGTCCGCCCATCATGCCCGTCAGCGAGAGCCCCTTTTTCGAGCCGAACACCTTCACGAGCACGTAGCCGGCGAAGCTGATGCCGGCGATGAGCACGACCATGTACCAGACCTGGCGGGGATTGAGGACGTCGAGCGGACCGATGGTGGTGTCGGGCAGTACGGGCAGGACGATGGCCGTGATGATGGCGAACTTGAGTGTCGCGTAGATATCCTCCTCATGGACATGCGCGATCAGGTTCTGCAGCGGCTGCTTGAGCGAGAGAAAAAGTGTGAGCACGACGCTCGCGGCGATGGCCACGACGTAGTAGTCCCGGTAGATCAGCGCGCCGAGAATGAACACGATCACCGCGGCCACTTCGCTGGTCGCGCCGTGTGATCCTTCGCGCGCTTCGAGGTAGTACGAGGTGATCACGAGGGCGATGAATCCGGCGGCGACGATGCCGAGCATCCACGTCGTGAATGCGGCACCGAGCAGGGCGGCGAGGAAACCGAGCAGACCAATCAGCGGAAATGTGCGGATGCCGGCGAAGAGTCGCAGATGCTCATCCTGCGAGCGCTCGCGTTCGAGTCCGACAAGCGCGCCGACCAGCAGACTGACGGCGGCTTTCTGAAAGAGCACGGGGAGCGAATCGGCCGGCGGGGCAGAAATGAAGAGGAGGAACGGATGCATGACGAAAGCGAATCGGTTCAGGATGTCTGCCGGAATATAGAACATCACGATTGCAGATGAAATACTCCGATGGATGCGAGACAGAGCGAAGGAGAACCGTCGGGGGAACGATCACCACATTGCCGTGTCATCATGATGTCTGTTCCATCCTGCGGAGTACCGACGATGAAAATGATCCGTTCCGTTCTGATCCTGCTCACCCTGTTCCTCGCGGCGGGCGCAACCGCGGAGGCCGGAAAGCTCTTCGCACGCGAACTCGGCACGGCGTCTCCCATCTACAATCTCGTGCAGCAGGAGGTCCGTTCTCACGTCATCATCCGCAACCGCCTCGCCGTGACGCATGTCGACGAGACCTTCCGCAACGATCACCCGTATGAACTGGAGGGATTCTACGTGTTCGAGCTTCCCGACGGTGCGCGGGCGGACGGCCTGTGGATGTGGGTCGACGGCGAGCGTATCCGCTTCGTGGTCAAGCGGCTCGAGGAGGCGAAGCAGATCTACGACTCCCTCAAACAAGAGGGCGTCGGCGATCCCGCCATCCTCGAAACCATGAGCGCGAACCGTTTCCAGCTGCGCATTTTTCCCATTCGTCCCGGCGAAGAGCGGCGCATCGAGATCGAATATTTCCACGAGCTGCCGGTGAACCGTGACGGAACGCTGCGGTATACCTATCCGCTAAACATGAGCGGCTACCAGTCCGCCCCCCTGCAGCGCATCGCCCTGCGCGTCGAGCTGGCGATGGACGCACCGATCACGTCGAGCAAGACGAACTTCGACGATCGTCCGACGATGCTCAGCCGGACCGACGTCAGCGACCGACGGCAGCTGCTGGATCTCGAGCATGAGAACCTGCTCATCGAGGAGGATTTCGCGCTGACCTTCGCGCTGGAAGGATGGAGCGATTCACTGTTCGTGCTGACGCATACCGAGACGGGGACATCGGACAGCAGTTTTTTCATGCTCTGGTTTCCGGACACGATCGACGTATCGCAGGATGTCAAAACCGATTTCATTTTTGCGATCGACGCGTCGGGCAGCATGACCGGACTGCGCCAGGGGATGGTCATGACCGCAATGGCCAACATCATGGCGCGCCTGCTGCCGAGCGACCGCTGCCATATTCTTCTGTTCAACGGCGACATCCTGCATTTTCCGTCCGACACCGGAATGATATTCGCGAACATCACCGCGCGGATGACCGCATCAACATTTCTACAGCTGAAATACACCCCGCGCGGCATCACCGATTACGAGGCCGTGCTCAAAGCGATCGGCCGGCTCGCCCTGCGGCCGGAGGCGAACAAGCGCTGCATTTTCATCACCGACGGACTCCCGAACCGTGGTGCAACCGATGCAGGCGAGCTGGCGACGCATCTGCGCGTGGGAACGCACACGGTGTGTTTCTATCCCATCACGATATTCACCGAGCGCCTTGAACTGCTGCATGATCTCGCGGGCATGACGGGAGGCCGGCTCTGCGCGCTCGAACAGGGGATGGATTTCGACGACGCGCTGCGCCGCACGACGTTTAGCTTCGAGAACACGCTCGTGCAGGATGCGCTGCTGGAATACCCTGCCGGCGTTGCCGACATCTTTCCTGCCACATCGCTGCTCGTGACGAATCCGGCCGCCATGACTGGAACGGGACGGTTTCTGTCCCCGGTGCGGGATTCCTGCACGTTCTCCTACCGCCCGCAGGGATTTTCGGTCCGTCACCGCGCCACGCGTCCTCTGCTGCTGCGGGAAGACACGACAGAGCTCGTGCAGGTCGCGCGCCTGTGGGCCTCGAAGCGCATCGATCAGCTGCTCGCGCGCCTTCGCGACGTGGAGGATTCGACGGAGATCCGCGAGGCGGTGATCCGGCTGAGTGAAAAGTACAATCTGCTGACGCCGTTCACCGCGTTCATCGCGCACCGGGAAGTGGATCCGGGTGACGCGAACGCCGTCGGCGAGATCGCCGCGGCGCGCGACCTGGAGCTGGAGCAGAATTACCCGAATCCCTTCAATCCCGCGACCACGATCCGCTTTTTCATTCCGTCGCGCAGCAGCGGTGATTCCCGTGTGCGCATCTGCATTTACGATGCGCTGGGACGGCTGGTGCGCACACTGGCGGACCGTGACTACGCGCCCGGCACGCACAGTCTCGTCTGGGACGGCCGGGACGATGCCGGCATCGCGCTGCCGTCGGGAACGTATTTCTGCGTGCTGACCCGCGGGGGACTGCAGCGCAGCATCACCATGACACTGCTGAAGTGAGGAGGAGCAACATGCGTCGATTCACCGTCATCATTATCATCGCAGCCGTCGTGCTGCTCGCGGATTCCGCGCTGTTCACCGCCTCCGGACTTCGAGCGCAGACATCCGCCTGGGAGCCCATGAACCGCGGGCTGCAGCACACGCTCGTGTACACCATCGCCATCGATCCCGCCGATTCGCTGACCATGTACTGCGGCACGGATTTCGGCCGTCTGTACAAATCCGTCGACGGCGGTTTCAACTGGATTCTCCACAACACCGGCATCCCGGAATCCTACCGCAGAGAACGCGTCACGGCGCTGTGCATTGATCCCGCCGACCGCAGCAGGCTGTACGCGGGCTTCAGCGGGCGAAAGAGTGTGAAGAACCTCTTTCTCAGCACGAATGCCGGCGAAAGCTGGGACATCATCGACACGCCGAACAACTGGACATCCGGGGGCATTCTTCATATTCTCCGTACGAACGGAATCAATGCGGCGCTGGTCTGCGGGCTCGGATGGGCCCATGGCATTTTCGTCAGCCGTGATGACGGTCGCACCTGGAATCAGAAGCTGCCGGATCTCGGGATCCAGTGTGTGGCAAGCCATCCGGATCGGCCGTGGACTATGCTTGCCGGCGCCTCGTCGATTACGGCGCTTCTGCGGTCGAATGATGCCGGAGATACCTGGAAACCGGCACAGGAGGGCATCAATCGCGACAAGTTCACCGGCGCGCGCTGTCTGGCGTTCTCTCCCTCGAATCCGGATGTCGTATATGCGGGGATCACCGGGCATGGCGCGGGACTGTACGTGTCCACAAACGCGGGCCTCACATGGGCTCAGGTCAACGCCATCGAAGAGATCTCCGAGATCGCGATTCATCCCTGGAACGAGGATATCATCTACCTCTCGGCCATCCACAGCGGTGTGCATCGATCGATTGACGGCGGGAACACATGGACAGAGATCAACGACGGTCTTCCAACCACGGATGTCATGCGTGTACTCATCGCGCCCGGCTACCCCGTGCGCGTGTTCGCCGTCACACTCGAGCACGGCATTTACCGCATGGTCGATGAAGAACTGCAGGAAGATCTGTTTACCCGGTGATGCGGCGAGGTCGCGACATGCTTCGACAGGCTCAGCATGACCGGGGGGTGGTACTGCATGACGCGGGGAAGCTGCATGACGCGGGGAAGCTGCATGACGCGGGGAAGCTGCATGACGCTTCCATTTCCGCTTGACTCATGTCCGCGGAAGCGCTACATTACGAATGTAGATAACAGAGTCGAGTTTCTGAATCATGTCAATCATTTTTTCACGGGCGTGCGAATACGGGATACAGGCGACATTGTACATCGCCACGAAACCGGACCGTCGCGTGGGGATCAAGGAGATCGCGGCGGAACTGAACATCCCGGTGCATTTCCTTGCGAAAATTCTGCAGGCACTCAGCGAAAAGGACGTGCTGAAATCCTACAAGGGCGTGCATGGCGGATTCACCCTTCAGCGCTCGCCGGAAAAGATTCGCCTGATCGACGTGGTGGAGGCCATTGACGGACTCGACTTCCTCGAAAGCTGCGTCCTCGGCTTCCCGGGATGCGGCACCGGGAAACCATGTCCCGTGCACGACCGCTGGGGCGCCGTGCGCGACCAGATCCGCGGCATGCTCTCGGAAGACAGCCTCGCCGACCTCCTCCCGCTCTCCCGCGAGAAAATCGCCCATGTGCTCGCGGAATACGCGGCGAAAGGCTGAGTTTTTTTTATCCATAAAATCGATATTAGAGTCGAGTATCTATAATGAAGCAGCACATACACATACGGAAATGGAAGACGCCAGACAGTCAGCAGCTGCGCTTCTGGGTGCAGGCGGCGTTCATCGCGCTCTGCCTCTGGATCGGTGTGGAATTCACCCTGTGGTATTACTGGCACGAAGGCAGCGGCGCCGTGCAGGTTGCGCGTCCCCCGGGCGTGGAGGGCTTTCTCCCCATCTCCGCGCTGATGAGCCTCTGGTATCTGATGCTGGACGGCAGCATCCACCCGGTGCATCCGGCGGGACTGTTCATCCTCATCGCCATCATCGCGATGTCCGTTCTTCTGAAGAAATCCTTCTGCAGCTGGCTGTGTCCTGTCGGCACGCTTTCGGAGAACATCGGGGAATTCGGGAAAAAGCTGTTCGGCCGGAATTTCCGCGTGTGGAAGTGGCTCGATTATCCGCTGCGCTCGCTGAAATACCTCATGCTGGCCTTCCTTATATATGTTGTGTTTTTCCAGATGGACGCCCTCTCCCTGCGGATGTTTCTCGACAGTCCGTACAATCGCGTCGCTGACGTAAAAATGTTTCTGTTTTTCAAGAATATCAGTCAGTTCTCCCTGATCGTCATCGGAGTGCTCGTTGCCTTTTCGCTCGTGATCCGGAATTTCTGGTGCCGTTACCTCTGCCCCTACGGAGCCCTGCTTGGCATCACCGGCCTGTTGAGCCCGTTTCGCATCACGCGCAACGCGGAGAGCTGCATCGACTGCTCGAAATGCGCGAAAGTGTGTCCGAACCGTATTGCCGTCGATCGTGTTCATACGGTCATGTCGGACGAATGCACGACCTGTATGGCATGTGTCGCGGCGTGTCCCGTCAGGGAAACGCTGCAGCTGAAGGCATCGCGCAGAAGCCGCCGCGCCGTGCGGCCGGCCTGGGTCGCCGCCGCCGTGGTCGGCGTTTTCGTTCTGGTCACCGGACTGGCCATGCTGACAGGCAACTGGCACAGCATCGTCGGTGAAGCCGAGTACTCGCGGCGCATCAAGGATATCGACAATCCGATCTACCGGCACAATCAGGGCAGCGCTCCGCAGGAGAACACCGCCCGGCAGAACGGCCGGTCTTCGCGGGATGTCGATCTGACCCGCTGGCGCGAGAACAGTGGCGGCGCCGGAAGCGGCGTCCGGTAAACGTACGATCATCACCAATTTTAAAGGGCTCCGATCATGAAACACATACTTGCGATTCTCTGCGTTTTTCTCTTCTCCACCGCCGTGCTTCCCGCGCAGAACGTCGAGTTTTCCGGACATTTCCGCGAGAGAAGCGAGTTCGACGACAGAAGCTTTTTCGAGGAGAGTCATCATGACGTGTACCACGTGCTGCGGGTGCGCCTGCGCGCGGATGCGCAGGTAAACGAGCAGGTACGCGTGGTGGCCGAACTGCAGGACGCCCGCATGTTCGGGCAGGAAGCCAGTGTGCTCAATACCGGTGCGGCCCATTTCGATCTGCGCCAGGGATTCGTCGAGGTGACCGGACTTGCGGACGGACTGCTGTCCTTCAAACTCGGACGCCAGGTGCTGGCATACGGCAATCAGCGTCTGCTCGGCGAGTCGCCGTGGAACAACTTCAGCCGCAGCTTCGACGCCGGCGTGCTGCGTCTCACCGGGGGAGAATTCAGCTTCGACGCCATCGGCGCCGCGGTCACGCGGAATCCCGTCAATCCCGATTACACGCGCGACGTCTTCCTCGCAGGCGGCTGGGCCGTCTGGGCTCCCGCCGAGCGGGATTACACGGTCGAGGGATTCCTGCTCTACGATAATCCCGAGGGATCACCTGTGCCCGAAGGCGGCACGGTGCGCCAGAACCGCATGACGGCAGGTTTCTATTCCGCCGGCCAGGCCGGGAACTTCGACTATAAAGTCGACGCCGCGCTGCAGACCGGTGACTACATGCCGCTCGCACCCGGTTCGGAGAGCCGCGACATCAGCGCCAACCTCATCGGCGTGCGCCTCGGATATACTTTTGAGAACCTGGCGGGGCTCCGTCTCGGCGCCGGCATCGACCGCCTCTCCGGTCAGGATCCCGATGACCCGGACACCTACGGCGCGTTCAACACGCTGTACGCCTCGAATCATCGGTCCTACGGACACATGGATTACTTCACGAACATCCCGCTGCATACCGATGAACTCGGCCTGCAGAACATCATCGTGCAGGCGAGCCTTGTTCCCGCCGGAGGACTGACCGTCGGTGCGGATGTGCATCTGTTCTCCACGGTGATCGATCCGGCGGAGCGCGGCGGGTCGTCCGCAGAATTCGAGCAATCCATCGGCACCGAGATCGATGCATACGCAAAATGGACCATCGCCGATGCCGTCAACATGACACTCGGATATTCCATGTTCAGCGGCAGCGAAAACCGTCCCCTTCTGCCCGGTACCGCCGACGCGGCGAACTGGGGCTACCTGATGACCACGGTCAATTTCTGACAGCATGTGTTCGCGTCGATCGCCTCCGTCCAATGGGATGCGATTGACGCGAACGCTGCCACTTGAGAATACGCGATCCACCCGGTCGCCGTCAGCTCCCGAGAACACGTGAAACAGGCACAGAGAAGACATGTTTCGTCCCCTGCAATTCTTCATCCCTCCCCCGAAGTGGCGCCTGCCGGTGCTGATCATCGTCGGCATCCTGGCGGGTCTCGGCGCGTTCGTGCTTTACATCTCGAACGCGGTATCCTACCTGTCCGACGACCCGCGCGCCTGCGTCAACTGTCATGTCATGGCGCCGCAGTACGTGACCTGGCGCAACAGCAGCCACGGTCGCGGCACCACCTGCAACGACTGTCACGTCCCGCATGACAACCCCCTGCGCACCTACGCCTTCAAGGCAAGTGACGGGCTCCGCCACGCCACGATGTTCACGCTGCGCCTCGAGCCGCAGGTCATCCGCATCAAGCAGGCCGGCATCGACGTCGTGCAGGAGAACTGTATCCGCTGTCACGGGGATCTCGTGCACGAGGTTTCCGCCACGAGCGTAACCGCGATGCATGCGGCCGCGAAAGAGGGGCTGCTCTGCTGGGATTGCCACCGCGAGGTACCCCACGGGCGTGTGAACAGTCTGGCATCCACGCCGTATGCGCGCGTGCCGTTGCCCGGTCCGGTCGCCCCGAAATGGCTGCGCGACTATCTCGAAGACACACCACAGAATCAATAGCGCACTTACAGGAGAACACATGAAACGCCGCATCATGGACATCGTCCAGGAAAAGCCCTGGCTGGGCTGGACGCTCTTCCTCGGAACCGTCGTCGTTGTCTTTCTCATCGGGCTGCTCGCCGCATCGATTGTCGAGCGCCGCGACGAGGCGGATCTCGTCGTGCAGGTGGAACCCATCGACGAATGGGAGCCGCGTAACGAGGTCTGGGGAGAGAATTATCCCCGTGAATACGAAACCTATGCCGCCACGGCCGACACCGGCTTTACGAGCAGGCATGGTGGGAATTCGGTCATCGACCACCTCGAACGCTATCCGAATCTCGTCATTCTCTGGGCGGGGTATTCATTCTCCCACGATTACAACCAGGGACGCGGCCATTACCACGCCGTCGAAGATATCCGCAAGACGCTGCGTACGAGGGTTTCGCAGCCAGCCACATGCTGGACATGCAAGAGCACCGATGTGCCGCGCGTCATGGAGGAACGCGGCGTCGGCGAATTCTACAAGGCCTCCTGGGAAGAGCTCGGTCCGGAGATCGTCAACAACATCGGCTGTCAGGACTGTCACGATCCCAAAACGATGAACCTCCGCATCACGCGTCCCGCGCTGATCGAGGCTTTCGAACGTCAGGGGAAACGCATCGAGGAGGCATCCCATCAGGAGATGCGCTCACTCGTCTGCGCACAGTGCCATGTGGAATATTATTTCAAGGGGAAGGAAGAGAAGTACCTCACCTTCCCGTGGGATAACGGCTACAGCGCGGAGAACATGGAGACGTATTACGACGAGATCGAGCACGTGGATTTCGTGCACGCGCTCAGCAAGACTCCCATCATCAAGGCGCAGCATCCCGATTATGAAATCTACATGACGGGCGTGCACGCCAGCCGCGGGGTCTCCTGCGCCGACTGCCACATGCCCTACCGCAGCGAGGGCGGCGTCAAGTTCACCAATCACCAGATCATGAGTCCGCTCGCGACCATCTCGACATCCTGCCAGGTCTGTCATCGCGAGAGCGAGGAGCAGCTGCGTAAGGACGTCTATCAGCGGCAGGACAATATCGAGGAGCTCCGTGAACGCGCCGAAGACGCGCTGGCAAAGGCGCATATCGAGGCGAAATTTGCCTGGGATAAGGGCGCAACCGGGCAGGAAATGGAGCCGGTGCTCACACTGATCCGCCACGCACAATGGCGCTGGGATTACGTCTCGGCATCAAACGCGATGGGCTTCCACTCGCCGGTCGAGGCGGCGCGGACGCTGGGCGCGTCGATCGAGAAAGCCGAACGGGCACGGACGAAGATCGTGCGCGTGCTCGCACGGCACGGGTACACTGACGAAATTCCACTGCCGGATATTTCAACGAAGGCGAAGGCCCAGGAGTATCTGGGGCTGGACATGGAGAAATTCCGTGCGGAAAAGAAGGAATTCATGGAGACGGTGGTGCCGAAGTGGGACAAGCAGGCTGAGGTACGGCAGGCGAAGTATTGAGTGATAATGTGTGTCTTTTAAGCACGAAGGCGCAAAGGCACGAAGACACGGATGGAAATCAAAAGCAGACGGTCCCGCGAGGCGGGACCGTTTGTTTGGAGGGGTGAGCGACGGGGCTTGAACCCGCGACCCTCAGAGCCACAATCTGATGCTCTACCAACTGAGCTACGCTCACCATGTTGGAGCATGACAATATACAAGATTTTCGGAATGAAGGCAACGCGGCACCGCCGCAACTTGCACGATGCACGGAATTTCCATAAATTGCATGACTTGGAAGGACCGGACATGAACAAAAAGCAAAAACATATTCCTGTTCGCCTTTCCGGTCTGGTCGACGGGCGTCACGAACTCGATTACTCCGTGGCTCCCGATGAGATTGATTTGCCCGAGGAATTCGGTGAACCCGTATCCGTGCATGTCGATCTCGACAAGACGCACAGCCAGATCGCACTGCATGTGCAGGTCGAAACGGCGGCGACATATCCCTGTGACCGATGCCTGGATCCCGTGCGGATTCCCGTGACCACGGATTTCGTACTGGTATACGCGCATGATAATTCCGGTTCCGGGGATGGAGAATCCGACATCCGGGAAATTCCGGTGCATGACCCCACCGTGGACATCGCCGAGGATGTGCGCGACGCCGCGGTGCTCTGCATCCCCATGCGCCGCATTTGTGGCGAAGACGCCGAGGGGAATCCGGTCTGCCGCAAACCGATCCCGGACGCCATACGCGCCGAAAAGCAGACGCGCGAAGATCCCCGCTGGGATGCGCTGAAAAAACTCGATCTCGACAGATAAATCGTAACGCAATACAGAATATTCTTATTCGGAGACTGTCATGCCCAATCCCACTCATCGCCATTCGAAGGCCCGCACGGCCAAGCGCCGCACGCATTACAAGGCCAAGGCCGCTTCGACGGCAACGTGTGACAACTGCGGCGAGACCAAGCTGCAGCACCGTGTGTGTCCGAACTGCGGATATTACAACGGCCGTTCCATCATCACTCCCAAACTCTGATCCCGGCCGCTTACGCGGTCAGGACGGAAGGCGCCTGTCGTGGTGACAATTGCTGTTGACGCAATGGGCGGGGACTATGCCCCTCGAAACGTCGTCGAGGGAGTACTGTCTTGTATCCGCGATCCACGATGTGATTTCCGCGTTCTGCTCGCAGGAGATGACGCGGAGATCCGTCGGCATCTTCCCTCTCCCATCCCCGACGGAATCGAGATCCTGTCAACGGTGGAGACCGTCGGCATGCACGATTCCGTCGCCGTCGCCATGAAGCAGAAGCGTGGGTCATCGATGTACGTCGCTCTCGAGAAACAGCGCGACGGAGAAGTGCAGGGCTTTGTCAGTGCCGGGAATACCGGCGCGGTCATGGCGCTTTCGACACTGATCCTGGGACGGCTGCCCGGCGTGGAGCGTCCGACAATCGGGACCTTCCTCCCTTCGCAGAAAGGCCCGGTTCTGCTTATCGACGCCGGCGCGAACGTCGACAGCAAACCCTCGCACCTGGCACAGTTCGGCATCATGGGCAGCGTGTTCACCGAACTCATGATGCAGCGCCCGCGTCCGAAGGTCGGACTGCTGAATGTCGGCGAGGAGAAGAGTAAAGGCAATGACGTATCCATCGATGCCTGGCCGCTTCTGGACCGGGCGGATATCAATTTCGCCGGCAATGTGGAGGGACGGGACATTCTCAAGGGCACCGTCGATGTCGTCGTGTGCGACGGCTTTACGGGCAACATCATACTGAAATTCGCAGAATCCTTCCCCGGGCTGCTCAAGCACAAATTCCTGGAATTCGCCGATCGCGGTCCACTGCACAAGATCTGGACCGGACTGATGGGCAAGACGCTCAAGGGAATGATCCGGGACTGGGATTATCAGGAACACGGCGGCGTGCCGCTGCTGGGTGTCAACGGCATCAGCATTATCGGCCACGGCAGCTCCACGCCGAAAGCGATCATGAACATGATTTTCCGCGCAAAGGAGATGCTCGACCGCCGTGTCAACGAGACCATCCGTGAAGCGATGGCCTCCGCCACAACCTCATGAAATGGAATCGGGAAACCCCATGATTACTGCCGCCATCACTGCCGTAGGGCATTATGCACCGGACAAGGTGCTGGACAACAAGTATTTCGAGTCATATCTCGACACCACCGACGAGTGGATCGTCACCCGCACCGGGATCCGCGAGCGCCGCATTCTTGAAGAAGGCGCTACGTCCGATCTCGCCGTCGAAGCCGCGCGCCGCACGCTCGACCAGCGCGGCATCGGTCCCGAAGATATCGATCTTATCATCATCGCCACGGTAACACCCGACATGTTCTTCCCCAGCACCGCCGCGCTCGTGCAGCACAAGCTGGGCGCGAAAAATGCGTGGGGATTCGATCTCAGCGGCGCCTGCTCCGGTTTTCTCTACGCGCTGACGACAGGCATGCAGTTCATCGAGTCAGGCAGGTACAGGCGCGTGCTGGTAATCGGCGCCGACAAGATGTCGGCCATTACCGACTACAGCGACCGCAACATCGCCATCCTGTTCGGCGACGGCGGGGCCGCCGTGCTGCTCGAGCCGAGCGAGGAAGAGGGATACGGCGTGCTGGACGCCATCAATTTCCTTGACGGGTCCGGGATGGAAGCCCTGCACATGAAAGGCGGCGGCAGCTGGAATCCACCCACGCATGAAACCGTGGACAACAAGATGCACTACATCTACCAGGACGGCCGCGCGGTGTTCAAGGTCGCCGTGGTCGGCATGGCCGATGTTTCGCTCGAGATCATGCGCCGCAACAATCTGACATCCGAGGATGTCGCATACCTCGTTCCGCATCAGGCGAACATGCGCATCATTCAGTCCACCGCCGACCGCATGGGCCTGCCGATGGAACGCGTCATGGTCAACATCGACCGGTACGGCAACACCACCGCGGCCACCATCCCGAGCTGTCTCGCAGAGTATTACGGCGACGGCCGTCTCAAGCGCGGCGACAACCTCGTGCTCGCAGCCTTCGGCGCGGGATACACCTGGGGCGGCACATACGTCCGCTGGTCGATCTGAGGAGGTGACATGAAGAACGCACTGCTTTTTCCCGGACAGGCATCGCAGTACGTCGGCATGGGCAGGGATCTGCACAACGACGTCGCGCGTGCGCGCGAACTGTTCGATATCGCCAATGACATCATGGGCACGGACCTGAAGCGCATCTGTTTCGAGGGTCCCGCCGAAGAACTCAAGCAGACCCGCTACACACAGCCGGCAATTTTCGTACACAGTGTCATCGCCGCCGAACTCATCGATGAGGATATCAGCGCCGCCGCCGGGCATTCACTCGGGGAATACAGCGCGCTGGTTGCCGCCGGTGCGCTGACCTTCGAAGACGGCATGCGCCTTGTCAGGAAGCGCGGGGAACTGATGCAGGAATCCGGCACGCGCTCACCGGGCACCATGGCCGCCGTGATCGGCGCCGAGCCCGCGCTGGTCGAGGAGGTCTGTGCCGAGGCAGCCGACACCGGCATCGTGCAGCCCGCCAATTTCAATTCCCCCGGACAGATCGTCATCTCCGGCAGCATCGACGGTGTGGACCGCGCCATGGCACTGCTGAAAGAGAAAGGCGTGCGCATCGTCAAGAAGCTGCCCGTCTCCGGTGCCTTCCATTCCCCGCTGATGCAGTACGCGCAGGATGAGCTGGGGGCGGTGCTGGAGCAGACCCCGATCAGCGATGCCCGCTTCCCGGTGTATTCCAACGTGACGGCCGGACCCGAACGCGACGCCGCGGACATCCGCGAGAACCTGCTCAGGCAGGTGACCAGTCCGGTGCTCTGGCAGAAATCCATGGAGAACATGATCGCCGACGGCGTGGAACAGTTCATCGAAAGCGGTCCGGGGAATGTGCTCCAGGGACTGCTCAAGCGCGTCAATCCCGATCTGCCCTGCCGCACCGCAGGCACACTCGATGAGCTGCGGGGCAGCGCATAGCATCTGCAGAAATCACGTGTTGTCCCATTCATTCATAGAAACAGTATGAGTCAGCTGAAAGAACAGGTCGCGATCGTCACCGGCGGTGCCCGGGGCATCGGTCGCGCCATCGTGCAGCAGTTCGCCGAGGAAGGCGCCTCCATCGCCGTATTCGACGTGGCGTTCCCGGATGATTACACATCCTTCGAGGAGGGACTGCGCAGTGCGGGGACGAACATCTCCTCCTACACCGTCGACATCACTGACGAGCAGGCAGTGGAGGAACAGTGTGCGGTGGTCGCCAAGGAATTCGGCGCGATCAACATTCTCGTCAACAACGCAGGAATCACCCGCGACAAGCTGCTGCTGCGCATGACGCCCGAGGACTGGGATGCCGTCATGACGGTCAATCTCAAGGGTGCGTTTCTGATGACGCGCGCGGTCGCGAAGACCATGGTGCGGCAGCGGAAGGGAAAAATCGTCAACATCAGCTCCGTCGTCGGTGTGATGGGCAACGCGGGACAGGCGAATTACGCCGCCTCAAAGGCCGGCATGATCGGTCTGACCAAATCCGTCGCCAAGGAGCTCGCTGGCCGCAGCGTGACGGTCAATGCCGTGGCGCCGGGGTACGTGGAAACCGAAATGACGCATGTGCTTTCGGATGAGCAGCGCGAAGCGTTCCTCTCTGTCATCCCTCTCAAACGCGGCTGCACGCCGGCGGAAATCGCCGACGCCGTTGTTTTCCTCGCTTCGGCAAAATCTGATTATATTACCGGTCAGGTTCTCAATGTCGACGGCGGCATGATCATGTAAGTTCTTTTTTGTGAATCACTTCATACATCAACTACTCATTTTTCACTGGAGGATCTCATGTCCGAAGACATTACCCAGAAAGTCAAGCAGATCATTGTCAACAAGCTCGGCGTCGAAGAGAGCCAGATCACCGATACGGCTTCCTTCACCAACGATCTCGGCGCCGATTCGCTCGACACCGTTGAGCTCGTGATGGAGTTCGAAAAGGAATTCGACCTGACCATCGCGGATGAGGATGCGGAAAAGATCACGACCGTCGGCGATGCCGTCAAGTACATCACCGAAAATCTCAACAAGTAAGCGGACACGCTTGCTCAAGTGACTGTTTATTATCCCGTCCTTTCGGGGGCGGGAATCCATTCTGGAGGTACGACATGAAAAAACGACGAGTCGTCGTGACCGGTCTGGGCACGGTCAATCCGATCGGATTGTCCGTGCAGGAATTCTGGAACAACGCGCTCGCCGGGGTCAGCGGCGTCGATTTCATCACCGCGTTTGACACATCCGAGTACAAGACCCGGTTCGCGGCCGAAGTGAAAGGGTTCGACGCTCAGGACTTCATGGACCGCAAAGCGGCACGGCGGATGGACAAGTTCACACATTACGCCGTCGCAGCCGCCAATATGGCAGTGAACGATGCCGGCCTGAACCCGGACGGCATGGATTACGATCGCATCGGCGTTATTATCGGGTCGGGCATCGGCGGGATGTGGACAAACTGGGAACAACAGAATGTTCTCGTCGAGGAGAATAATCCTCGCCGCATCAGTCCCTTCTTCGTCCCCATGCTCATTTCCGACATCGCCGCAGGCCATGTTTCCATCATGCATGGTTTCAAGGGACCGAATTACGCGACCACGTCGGCATGCGCCACATCGGCGCATGCGCTCGGTGATGCCCTGATGCTGATTGAACGGGGCGACGCTGACGTCATGCTCGCCGGCGGTGCCGAGGCAGCCATCTGTCCGATGGGCGTCGCGGGATTCAATTCCGCGCGCGCGCTTTCCACACGCAACGATGATCCGAAAACTGCAAGCCGTCCCTTCGACAAGGACCGTGACGGATTCGTCATGGGAGACGGCGGCGCCGTGCTGGTGCTCGAGGAACTCGAACACGCACGCAGGCGCGGTGCGACGATCTATGCGGAATTCACCGGCATGAGCTTCACCGCCGATGCGTACCATATCACCGAGCCCGCTCCCGGAGGGGAAGGCATCGTTCGCTCGATGAAGCAGTCGCTGCGCGACGCGGAGCTGTCGCCGGCGGATGTGGACGTGATCAACGCACACGGAACATCCACGCTTTACAACGACCGCACGGAGACGGCCGCCATCAAGACCGTTTTCGGCGAGGCCGCACAGAAGCTGAAGATCAATTCAACGAAATCCATGACCGGGCATCTTCTCGGTGCCGCCGGCGCCGTCGAGGCCATGGCATCGGTCTTGATGATTCATACAAACAAAATTCACCCGACCATCAACTACACCACGCCTGATCCCGAGTGTGATCTCGATTACGTGCCCAACCACGCGATCGATCACCAGGTCGACGTCGTCCTCTCCAATTCCCTCGGGTTTGGCGGACACAACGTTTCCCTGGTCTTCCGCCGATTCTCAGGCGATTGATGTTCTGCAACATATCCTATGTTCCGATTTCTTCGTTCCGTTTTCGGGACGCAGAGCATTCAGAAAAAGCACACCGCTGTTTCTCTTCCTGAGCAGGATCAGGAAGAGGAACGGTTGGTGCTTTCCGCGTTCGCGACCTTCGACCGGGAAGAATTTACCCGGCGCACCCAATACGCGGTTCGGAATGATGAGTATTTTCTCCAGGCGGTGATTCACCGATCCTATCTGCAGCTCTGTCCGCCGGGACAGGTGCAGTCGAACGAACGCATGGAGTTCCTGGGAGATTCCGTGCTCAACCTCATCGTCGCGGAGTATCTCTATCACAGCTTCCCGGATGCGGAGGAGGGGGAGCTTTCGAAAGTGCGTTCCCGCCTGGTGAGCCGGGCAGCCCTCGGGGAATGCGCCCGCCGGCTCGAACTGGTCGATTTCCTGCTGCTCAGTCCGAGCGCCCATCAGTCCATCAAGGACGGCAGTGAATCCATTCTCGTCGATGCGGTGGAGGCTTTCGTAGCCGCCATCTATCTTGACGGTGGCTACGACGCAGCGCGGGGGTTCATCTCCCGGCATCTGCTCAAGACTCTCGGCGCGTCACTGATGAGCCGGGATGAGAACTACAAGAGCCTCCTGCTTGAGTTCGCACAGGGGAAGGGGCTCGGGACACCGCGTTATGTAACGATCGACGAAGCCGGTCCCGATCACAACCCGCTCTTCACCGTCGAAGTACAGGTCGGCGGTGTGCCCGCCGGGACAGGGACAGGGGGAAATAAAAAGACCGCGGAACAGAAGGCGGCATCGCAGGCGTTGGAATATCTGCGATCCCGGGATGAGCGGCAGAGCCCGCAGACAGACTGAGGCGCCCCGTGCCCCGGATCCGTCCATCCCCCTGCGGGGATCCCGGATTGCCTTCCGAACATAGAATTCCATCCGTTATCCGAAATCTCACGATAATCGGTCCACACCATGAAACACACACATCTTCCCGAGACTTCTTTTGAAACACGCCACATCGGTCCGAGTATTGCCGAGGAGCAGGACATGCTCCAGACACTTGGCATTGCGTCGCTCGACGCACTGATCGATCAGACCATCCCGGAAAACATCCGTGCCGAAGGCACACTCGCCCTTCCCGACGGGATCGGTGAACATCGCTACCTGAAGGAACTCGCCGCGCTTGCCTCCCGCAATGAACTCTGGCAATCCCACATCGGACTGGGGTATTACGGCACGCGCACCCCGAGTGTAATCCGCCGCAACATCCTTGAGAATCCAGGCTGGTACACATCCTACACCCCCTACCAGGCGGAGGTGGCCCAGGGACGCCTCGAGGCCATGCTCAATTTCCAGACCATGGTCAGCGACCTGACGGCCATGGAAATTGCCAACGCATCGCTGCTCGATGAGGGCACGGCCGCGGCGGAAGCCATGATCATGGCGCACGGCATCGTGCAGCGCAGCGCGAAGCGCAAGCACAGCATCAAATTCTTTGTCTCCGAGACACTCTTCCCGCAGAGCATTGACGTGCTGCGCATGCGCGCGGAACCGCTCGGGTATGAACTGGTCGTGGGGGATTACCGCACGGCGGAACTCGATGACTCGTACTTCGGCGCGATCGTGCAGTATCCCGACATTGACGGCGCGGTTCAAGACTATCGCGCATTTGTCGAGCGGGCGCACGCGGAGGGACTGATGGTCGTGTTCGCGACCGACCTGCTGGCGCTGACGATGCTGACGCCTCCCGGGGAACTCGGCGCGGACATCGTCGTGGGGAATTCCCAGCGTTTCGGCGTGCCCATGGGCTACGGCGGTCCGCACGCGGCGTTTTTTGCCACGCAGCAGAAGTATATCCGTCAGGTGCCCGGACGGATCATTGGCGTATCGGTCGATCGTCACGGGAACAATGCCTGCCGCATGACGCTGCAGACACGCGAACAGCACATCCGCCGCGAGAAGGCCACGTCGAATATCTGCACGGCTCAGGCGCTGCTCGCCGTCATGGCCGGCATGTACGCTGTCTATCACGGTCCCGACGGCCTCCGCCGCATCGCATCGAATGTGCACAAGGCGGCCGTGGCGCTTGATAAAGGCCTGCGTGATCTCGGGTACTCCCAGCTGAACGACGTGTACTTCGACACGCTGCTCGTGGAAGCGGATGTCAGTGCCGTGCGCGCCGCGGCGGAACATGCGCGCATCAATTTCCGCTACGCGGGAGATAACCGTGTCGGCATCGCCCTCGACGAGACGACGGACGAAGACGACCTCGCCGCCATCCTGCGCGTGTTCGCCGAAACAGCGAAACGCGAGATCACCATCGATGATACGCTGTTCGACGGGCTCGATCTTGGTTTCCCCGAGGCGCTGACACGCACAGGCGATTTTCTGACGCATCCCGTCTTCAACATGAATCACTCCGAAACGGAGATGATGCGCTACATCAAGTCGCTCGAGAACAAGGACATCTCGCTTGTACACTCGATGATTTCGCTCGGCTCCTGCACGATGAAGCTCAACGCCGCCACCGAGCTGCTGCCGATCACCTGGCCGGAATTTTCCTCCCTGCACCCCTTCGTACCGGAAGACCAGGCGCAGGGCTATCGACAGCTGTTCGATGAGCTGGAGAAGCAACTCTCCGTCGTGACCGGTTTCGCGGCCACCTCGCTGCAGCCGAATTCCGGCGCGCAGGGTGAATACACGGGACTGATGGTCATCCGCGCATATCATCACGCGAACGGCGATGCGCAGCGCAACGTCGTGCTGATCCCTTCGTCCGCGCACGGTACCAATCCCGCGAGCGCCGTCATGGCAGGCTCCGAGGTCGTCATCGTCGCCTGTGACGACGGCGGCAACATCGACGTCGACGACCTGCGCGAAAAATCGGAGAAATACCGCGACCGTCTGTCGGCGCTGATGGTCACCTATCCGTCCACACACGGTGTGTTCGAGACGCGTATCAAGGAGATCTGCCAGATCATCCATGACAACGGCGGGCAGGTGTACATGGACGGCGCGAATCTGAATGCACAGCTGGGACTGACGAGTCCCGGACTGATCGGTGCTGACGTGTGCCATCTCAACCTGCACAAGACCTTCGCGATCCCTCACGGCGGCGGCGGTCCGGGCATGGGACCGATTTCCGTCGCGGAGCATCTCGTTCCTTTCCTTCCGGGACATCCGATTTCGGGTTCACAGAGCGAGAAAGCCATCCGCGCCGTATCCGCCGCGGCATGGGGCAGCGCGAGCATTCTTCCGATTTCGTACGGGTACATTCGCATGCTCGGCGGTCCCGGCCTGACGGAGGCGACGAAGTTCGCCATCCTGAACGCCAACTACCTGAAAGCTCGCCTCGAGAAGCACTACAGGGTGCTGTATGCGGGAAAGAACGGGCGCGTGGCGCATGAATTCATCATCGACCTGCGTCCCTTCAAGGAGTATCACATCGAGGCGGAAGATATCGCCAAGCGGTTGGTCGATTACGGCTTCCATGCGCCGACGCTGGCCTTCCCCGTTGCGGGAACGCTGATGGTCGAGCCGACGGAGAGTGAGTCCAAGGCCGAACTCGACCGCCTCGCCGACGCGCTGATCGAGATCCGGCGGGAGATCCAGGAAGTGATCGACGGCACGGCGGATGCCGAGGACAATGTGCTCAGAAATGCCCCGCACACGGCGGCGGAAGCAATGAACGAGGCGTGGGAGCATCCGTACACGCGTTTCAAGGCCGTGTATCCTCTTCCCTTCGTCAAGGAGCGGAAATTCTGGTCGCCGGTAGCGCGCGTGGACAATTCCTACGGCGACCGGCACATCATGTGTTCCTGTCCACCGATCGAGGCGTACTCCGACGAAAACTCCTGAGACCTGCACCGCTGCAACGAGCAAGGGCCGCGCTGAGCGGCCCTTTCTATTTACTTCATCGCATTCATCCTCAGATCGGAACCTGCTGGCAGTGCGTGCACCCTCCTTCCGGCAGACCGTCGCACCGGCTGCCGTGAGGCTTTGGTGCGCTGAGCGAATATCGTCCGCCATTTTTCATATTCCTCCATATGCCGGAGAAGTGTTTCCGCTTCAATGGTGATACGACGCGCCTGTCTCATGTGGATGAGGGTGGGGCGGCGTCGGGCGATGGACTGCAACATCACGAGTTCGGGAATATTGAGCACAAACAGCATGCGCTGAAACACAGTGAGCTGATGCACTGTGAAGCCGAATCGATCGAGCGTCTGTTCGGTCAGGTAATGCGTCGTTCCTTCGAAAATCATGTCACGCGGTATCTCTCCCCGGCGTACCGCCTCCCCGAGATGCACGAGCCCCTCGGCCATATGCCACATCGTTTCGTGCGGATGCAGCGCACCGTTTTTCACGAAATCGAAGCTGGTGCCGAGATGAATCTCACGTGTGCGAAAATGCGGGAACGCCGGCATGGTCAGGAACAGTGGAGCATAATATTTATAGAACCCGATCCTGCGCAGGAGGGGAGTCGTCAGGAAACGTCCAGTCCGAAAGAGGACGATGAACAGAAAAATCCCGGCGACAATATGGAGCAGTATGGTCATGGTGCCAACGCTGTTTCCTTCCAAACATATGGCATCACGGATTCACTCGTGTTCAGGGAATTTTAGAATTGTGTTCGCTTTTCCCCGATGCTGGAAAACCGTGCGAGAGGCATCGTACTTTTGTGCATGCAAGATGTCCGTACACGCATGAGTACAGGTGAGAGCGCGTCTCCAGACCACGTGGCCATACCCTTCGGCATCAGCAGCGCCGAAGCGAAGGCGCGTATGCTCGAGGGTGCTTCGAACCGCGGAGGGATCCGTCAACGGATTCCGCTCCCCCGCATCATGGCGGAACACATCTTCTCGGTCTTCAATGTTCTCGTCGCCGGCATTGTCGTCGTGCTCGGCTGGTTTTACCTGCGAACCGGTGATGAGCGTCTGCTGCTCGATTGTGTCGGGATCGTGACTGTGGCCCTGTTCAACACCGGTATTGCCGTTGTTCAGGAGATCCGGGCCCGTCGGGCGCTGGAACGCGTCCATATGCTCGCTCCCGCCACCGCAACGGTCATTCGTGACGGGATCCGCCGCACGATTCCGTCTGACGACATCGTGCGCGGAGACACCGTGGTTATTGAACACGGTGACCAGCTGCATGCTGACGGAGTCATCCTGAAGACGACCGGTCTCGAAATTGACGAGGCGCTGCTAACGGGCGAATCGGTCCCCGTGCGCAAACGCAGCGGAGATCCGGTTCATTCCGGAAGCTTCTGCGTCAGCGGCAGCGGCATGATGACGGTGCATCACGTCGGTGAGAACCGGCACGCCGCCCGTGTGGTCAATACCGCACGGAAATTCCAGCTTCGCGCCTCTCCGCTGCAGCGACGGATTGATATCCTCGTGAGTGCCATGTTTGTCAGCGCACTGCTCCTCGTGGCCGTACAGCTCCTTGTCGGCATGCACGCGGAACTGAGCGATGTCGGTGCACTACGCTCCATGGCAACGCTTGTCCTGGCACTTATTCCTCAGGGACTTGTATTCTTCTTTTCCGTCACACAGGCGATGGCCATGTACAGAATGAGCCGTCGGGGAGCTGTGATCCGAAAGCTGAATACGGTCGAAGCGCTGTCAAACGTTTCAACGGTCTGCCTGGATAAAACCGGGACACTGACCGAGGATCGGTTCAGTGTCGCACGAATCGTTCCCTGTGAGGATCACTGTCAGGATGCGGATATCCGGCAGCTGTTTACCGCCTACGCACATGCGACATCGGACAGCAACGCGACCATTGCGGCACTGCGTGAACTCGGCGGCAACACGGATGCGACCATCTGCACAGAGGTGCTGCCGTTCAGCTCTGCACGGAAATATGGTGCGGTGATGGTGCGGTGTGACGGGGCGTTCCGCACCCTGCTGCTCGGTGCCCCGGAGGTACTGATGCGCATGATGAGCACGGATGCGCGGAAGCGCGTTGCGGCCCTGATGCAGAGTGAAGAGCTGGGACCGTACCGTCAGTTGCTGCTCGTGGAAAGTGCGGCAGCGATCGATGATATCACCGGGGAATCGTCGTCCTGCCGCGTGCGTCCCATCGGCCTGGCGGCGCTGGCAGACACGATGCGGTCCGACGCATCTGCCGGCATCGATGTCTTCCTCCGGAGGGGAGTGCGCGTAAAGATTCTGACGGGCGATTCCGAGCGGGCCACGACGGCCGCCCTGCGTGCGCTGCGACTGGAAGAGAGACTGCGCACCGGTGTATCCGGAGACGACCTGGACACGATGCCGGACGATCGCCTGCGTCCGCTGCTCCTTGAGCGGGATGTGTTCACGCGCCTGCGCCCCGAGCACAAGCAGCGCATCGTTCGTCTGCTGCGACAGAGCCGCGAGCGCACCGCCATGATCGGTGACGGCGTCAACGACGTCCCGGCCCTGAAGGAGGCGGACGTCAGCGTGGCCATGGAGGGCGGCAGCGGTGTCGCACGCGGCGCGGCGGACATGGTGCTGCTTGGCAACCGCCTTGACGTTCTTGCGGATGCAATCGAGCAGGGACGGCAGGTCATGGGAACGACGCTCTCCATCGCAAGACTGTATCTGACGAAGAACGCGGTCGTTCTGATGCTCGGTATTCTGGCATCCGCAGGAATGCTGTCGTTTTTTCTGACACCACGGCGAGAAGCGATGATATCGGCACTGGCCGTCGCCATTCCGTCGTACGTCATTTCCACTCTCGGCGGCAGTCCGGCCTCGCTGGATGGTTTCTTCCGCAGACTGACCGTATTCTCCGGCACGGCTGCCGCATGCGTCTTGCTGTTCACGATCGCCGGGGGCATGCTGCCCATGCACTCTCCACTCGACATCCATGCGGGTGCCGTTCAGACAACGCTGATCACGGGTGCCCTTCTGCTTGTCTCCTGGATTGTCGCACGGGGAAGCGCATCCCGCATCCGTCTGCACGGATGGATCATCACCGGTATTCTCGGGACATATATCCTGCTCACTCTCCTCCCTGCGGACATCCCGCTGTTCCGCTGGATTATTCTGTTTTACGAAATCGATTCCATTTCTCCGGAGCTCTGGGGCGGCATCCTGCTTCTGTTCGGCATGATTTGGGTGATTCTTCTCCTTGTCCGTCAGCTGCGTGCACGCGCACTGCGTATCGGGACACACCGCTGATGACCGGGCACGCATATGATTTTCATATATGTTCCTCATACGACGCTCACATCCACTGACCACCTTCACCACACAGCTGTTCCATTGATAACCGGATACCACCACAATGACCTTCTCTTCACATCATCTGCGCCGCATGTTCCTGCTGATGACAGCGGGAATGATCCTTTTCACCGCCTGCTCCGAAGATGACGACCCCGCCGCACCGGTCGATCAGAATCCGTCGGCCGTCATCGCCGTATTTTCGGATCCGCATTATTTCGATCCGACTCTCGGCAGCAGCGGCAGTGCGTTCGAGTCATATATCGCGATGGACCGCAAGCTCATCGCCGAAAGTCATGCCCTGACCGAGGCCGCTGTCAGCGCAATACTCAGCACCGATGCCAACATTGTCATCGTCCCGGGTGATTTGACGAAGGATGGTGAACGCAGCAGTCATGAGCGCTTCGCGGCATTCTGCGCACAGCTCGAGCAGGCAGGCAAGGCGGTCTTTGTCGTCCCCGGCAACCATGACGTGCGCAATCCGCATGCGGTGAGGTACGAGGGGAATCAGGCACTGCCCGTCGCCAGCGTGACAGAGCAGGAATTCGCCCAGATCTATGCGGAGTACGGCTATGATGAGGCAATCGCCCGCGATCCGGCCTCATTGAGTTATGTTGCCGAACCCGTTGACGGCATCTGGGTTCTCGGAATGGATGCCTGCCGGTACAGCGAAAATGAGGGAGAAGGACACGCCGTCACCGGAGGGCGCTTATCCGCCGCGACCGAGGGATGGATCAAGGCGCGCCTGCAGGAGGCGCAGGCACAGGAGAAAACCGTTTTCGGTGTCATGCATCACGGACTGCTCGAGCATTTCCAGGGACAGAAACTCAACCCCATCTCCGCTGATTACGTGGTGGACGACTGGGCCCGGCTCTCCGGCGAATTCGCTGATCTCGGCATGCATATCGTCCTGACCGGTCATTTCCACTCAAATGATGTTGTCGAGAAGCGCACCTCCGAAAGCTTTCTCTTCGATATTGAGACAGGTTCACTGCTGACATGGCCATGTCCGTATCGCATCATGCGCCTCAACAGCGACCGCACGCTTGATATCACGACGGCGGTGATCGAGAACATTCAGTATGACACCGGTGGTGACGCGTTTCAGGATTATGCCTATGGCTACCTGGAGAGCGGGATGCTGGGGCTGAGCACGTATATCCTGACCTCCCAGTTCGGCGTGGATGAACAGACGGCACAGATGCTTGCTCCGGTCATGACGGAAGCATTCGTCACGCATTACCGGGGCGATGAGACCATGACGGCGGAGGCGCAGGGAGTGATCACGACACTGAAGCAGGCCGGTGATGCCAACTCGCTGTTCATGGCATCCGCTCTCGAAGCGCTGTTCAGCGATCCGCCGCCGGCCGACAACACACTGACGATCAATCTGGAAAGCGGAATGGTGAAATAGCCATACCGTCGAACATGTCACGCGGTGCGTTCGCAGGGACGCACCGCGTTGTTTTTTTTCACGCCACTCCGTAACATGCGAGTCAGCCGGACGCAGGGTCCGGCGTGCATCGTCCCACCCAAGAGGAGAGTTATGAAAGCTCCGTTCCTTCTTCTTCTCGGACTGCTCATCGCCGCCTGTTCTTCCACTCCTCCACGTCCCGTTTTTTCCGACTTCATGGAAATCCGTGAGGTCGTTGACGAGGATCCGCTCGCCGCACGTTTCGCCGATGAGGACGGCGAGCAGCATCATCTGGGGGATCCCGTCGTCTCGGGAAAAAATATTTCCCGTCTTCAGATCAAGCCCGGGAAGGACGACATGTATGATCTTCATATGACATTGACCGGCTCACAGGACGCACGCTGGCGGCGTTTCGCACGTTCGCGGGGCAGGACCGCTGCGCTGGTGATCGACGGGACAATCGTGCGCACTTTCCCTGTGGAGAATCCCGGTATGCCGATTGAGAATGAAGTCCTCATAGTGACCATCCCCGGCATTGCCGATTCGCAGGACGATGCGGAACGGCTGGACCGTTTCTTCCAGGAGAGCAAGGCAGCCACAAAAACCGGAAAGGACCGTGAATGAGTATCTGGAAACGTGTTCTGCTGTGGAGCATCATCGCGATCGCACTGGGCTATTCAGTATTACATTTCTGGCCGGAGACCGTCATCAAGCATGACGTCGGCGTCCTGTGTCCGGATGTGCCCCTGCAGACCGAGCCCTCCCGGAAAACACCGTGGTTGCACGAGGAATTCATGGTCACCGCACTCGCTGATTACGACATCCATGCCCGCGTGCTGAGTCGCGAGGAATACAGCAGCGGTCGCGAGGGGGACCTGTCTCCCGTGGATCTGGCCCTCGGGTGGGGCCGCATGTCGGACTCCTTTGTGATCGACAAGCTGGATATCTCGCAGGGGCATCGATGGTACAAATGGAAAGTGAACGACCTGATGCCGATCCCGCGCCGGGAGATCGAGACATCCAGCGCCAACGTGCACATCCTCCCCGCCGATGACGCGGTGCGCGATGTGCTCGACAACGTGCATGAAGGGAGCATCGTGCGCATGAAGGGTTATCTCGTCAAGGTCACCACAACGGACGGCTGGCGATGGATCTCCTCCACTTCCCGCGATGACACCGGTGACGGTGCCTGTGAAGTGTTCTGGGTGGAGTCGCTGGACGTCACGAACTGATTCCCACGCACGGAGACATCATGGGTTTCCTGCCCCCTGAATCATCTGTACCCCGGAAGGACGATGCCATCGACAACACGTGACCATCTCTCTGAAGCGGATACCACATCGTACCTCGAAACGATGCACCGCCTTGCGGATGTCAGTGCTGACGTGATCCGGCGGTATGACCATCACCGGATTCCGGTGGTCAGGAAAACAGATGACTCACCCGTGACTGCGGCTGACAGGGAGGCGGAAACGGCAATGCGAGATGTCATCATGGACAGACATCCCGATCATGGCATCCTCGGTGAGGAATTCGGGACGCATCAGGAGGACGCCACCCTGCGCTGGGTGCTGGATCCCATTGACGGGACGAAATCATTCATTTCCGGAACACCACTGTTCGGCACTCTCATTGCTCTCTGCGCGGATGGAGAGCCGCTGCTTGGCTGCATCAACATGCCCCGGCTGCAGCAGCGCTTCGTCGGTGACGGACACTCGACAACCCGAAACGGTGCGCCCGTCCGCATGCGGACAGGACGCGGCATTCGTGACGCGACCGTGCTGGTGACCGATCACGTGGATGTCTGGAAACACAGGAACGGACAGGCCTTTGACAGGCTCGCCGCCGCCGCCGGCATCTTCCGCAGCTGGGGAGACTGCTATGGATACACACTGCTGGTTTCCGGATACGCCGACATCATGACCGATCCGCTGCTCAGTCCCTGGGACATGCACGCGCTGATCCCGATCGTCCGCGGTGCCGGTGGCATGATCACCTCATGGGAAGGTGACGACCCTCTCTCCTCAAACAGTCTGGTCGCGGCCCATCCCGCCCTGCACGCCAGGGTGATCGCCATGCTTAATCCCCCGCGGTAGCGACAGCGGATTGTTAGCATCCTGTTTCCCTCAAGCTACAAGAAACTTACCGGAAATTAATGCGCCCGGAACATGTGCGGTGTAGCTTCACCCCATGGTATCCAGGCCATCCATACGATCGATGCTCCTGAATGCGGTCCGGCTGTTCATTGTGGCAGTGCTCGCGTGGTTCATATGGAGCCAGTTCCGTGAACTGGACGGTGCGCAGGTGCTTCGTCTGCTTGAGGGGATCGGCGGTGCGGCAGCACTGATCGTTCTTCCTTACGGTACCGTCATCCTTCTGGACGCGGCCGGCTGGCGCCAGTGCGTGACAGGAAGTGAGCACGTGCCGCTTCGTGAGATGTTCGTCATCCGACTGTCGACAGATGCCGTCATGAACACCTTCCCCGCCGGCGTCGCATTCGCGGAAACCCTGCGTCCGTTGCTGCTGCGTGATCGGTTCGGTCTGCGGATGACCGACGCCGTGGCATCGACGCTGCTGTCGAAAATCAACATCGCCGTCGCGCAGATCGGTTTCATCATCACCGGGCTGATCTTCGCATTTTCGCTTCACGCGTCATCGCTCGGGGAGCTGGGACTGTTTTCATCCCCATCCTCCATCGCCGGAACCTTCCTGCTCGCCGCCTCCGCGGGGATCGTGCTTTCTCTGCCATACAGCGGTGCGCGGCTGACACAGATCACCGCGCTGCTCGGACGCATTCGGATTCCCCTGCTGCAGCGCGGTGCTGCGCGCATCCGCAATGCCGTCGCAGACATCGACCGGTATGTGACGGGCTTCGCGCGCCATCACCGCACGCGACTGCTGCGCGCCCTGCTGCTGTTTCTGCTCAGCTGGTTCGCCATGGCGTTCGAAACCTGGCTGATCCTGGCACTTCTGGGATCCGGCATGAGCATCATGCAGGCAATCGCTCTCGAGGCAACGCTTTCCGTGGTCAAGCTTGTCTTTTTCTTCATCCCGTCCGCCATCGGCGCGCAGGAGGTCGGAATCCTCAGCATACTGACGGCCTTTGCAATTCCGGAAGCCGCCGCCATCGCGGCCGCGTTTATCATTCTCCGTCGGGGGAAGGAGCTGCTGTGGGCCTGCAGCGGCATCAGCCTGTTCGCGTATCTTCGCGTCAATCCTTTCAAACCCGCTTTCATGAAAGCATAGGAACGACATGCCTCGAATTCTCTATATATGCGGATCATTGAACCAGACGTCACAGATGCATCAGATCGCGCAGCACCTGCCGGAGGCGGAGCACTTCTTCACGCCGTTCTACGGTGACGCGCTGCTGCGCTGGCTCAGCCGCAACGGGTTTCTGGAATTCACGATCCTCGGCAACAAGCTGCGCAATCGTGCCCTGCGTTACCTGCGGTCACATGATCTGCAGATAGATGAATACGGCATGAACAACGATTATGACCTCGTCCTCACCTGCAGTGATCTCATCGTCCCGAGCAACGCGCGCCGCTGTCCGATCGTGCTCGTGCAGGAGGGGATGACCGATCCGGAAGGCTTCGCCTATCATCTCGTCAGGCATCTCCGTCTGCCACGGTATCTCGCGAGCACGGCCACGACAGGACTCAGCGACACATATGAAAAATTCTGCGTCGCAAGCGAGGGATACCGCGACCTGTTCATCCGCAAGGGGGTAACACCGGAGAAACTGGAAGTGACCGGTATTCCCAACTTCGATAACTGCGCGCAGTTCCATGACAACGATTTTCCGCATCGGGATTTCGTGCTCGTAGCGACGAGTGACGCGCGCGAAACCTTCAAGTTCGAAAACAGGCGCAGGCTGATCCGGCGCAGCCGGGAGGTCGCCGCCGGGCGGCAGCTTATCTTCAAGCTCCACCCGAATGAGAATCATGCACGCGCGATCCAGGAAATTCGAGAGGAAGTCCCAGACGCGCTCGTCTTCACCGATGGCAATATCGAGCACATGATCGCAAACTGCGAGGTACTCATCACGCGCTTTTCCACTGTCGTATACATTGGCCTCGCACTCGGCAAGGAAGTGTACTCGGAATTCGACATGGAGGAACTGCGCCGGCAGACACCGATACAGAACGGCGGGACTTCCGCACGCAATATCGCCGACGTCTGCCGCAGCGTGCTCGCAGACACACCAACATCACGGCGGACGGACCGCTGGATCAATGCTCCGCTGTATCAGGGCGGGGTACGTCCCCTGCGGTACGTTGCACGTCTTTTCTCCACGATGCGGAGCTGACAGCATGAATATCATCACCATCATTCAGGCACGCACGGGGAGCAGCCGATTGCCGGGCAAGGTGCTGCTCCCCCTTGCGGGCAAACCGCTGCTTCTGCGCATGGTGGAGCGGGTTCGCATGGCACGGACTCCAATGACGGTCGTGGTTGCGACGACGACGGATCCCGACGACACGGATATCCGGGTGCTGTGCGGCCAGCAGCGTATCCCCTGTTACAGCGGTGATCCGTTCGACCTGCTCGACCGGCACTATCGCGCAGCGCTGCTCTATGACGCAGACGTCGTCGTAAAGATTCCGTCCGACTGTCCCCTGATTGATCCTGCGGTCATCGACCGGGTGCTGTCGTACTGGATCGCACATCACCGGAGCTACGACTATGTCAGCAATCTTCATCCCGCGAGCTGGCCAGACGGCAATGACGTCGAGGTGATGCCGATCGCCATACTGCATGAGGCGTGGAAAAAGGCTTCCCGACCGCTGGAGCGCGAACACACCACACCGTTCATCTGGGAGCAGCCCGATCGATACCGCATCGGGAACGTTACATGGGAGAGCGGCTTCGATTATTCCATGTCGCATCGCTGGACCATCGACTACCCCGAAGATTACCAGTTTATCCGGAAGGTTTACGACGCCTTGTATTCGGAGGGCGCACCGCGCTTCGGCATTGACGACATTCTCGGGCTGCTGCAGCGCGAACCCGAGCTGGCTCGCATCAACGATGTGTATGCAGGCGTCAACTGGTACCGTCACCATCTCAGTGAGCTGAAGACCATCGACGCGAACAGAACACGCACACCACGGTCGAGAGATGCACGCGGCTCTCTCGCCATTTCATAAAACGCAAACGGGAAACTCCATGAACGCATCTGAAAAACAGGAACTGCTGCAAACCGCGATGCGGGTCCGTGAACACATCATCCGCCTGGCGACCGACGGAGGGTGTTTCATCGGTGCATCGCTGTCATGCGCGGATCTCATCGTCTACCTGTATCGCAGGATTCTCAACATCGCGCCGGACCGCGTTGACGATCCCGACCGGGATTACTTCCTGCTCTCGAAAGGGCATGATGTCCCGGCTGTTTACGGGACCTTCGCCGAACTCGGATACATCGACGGAGCGCGGCTGGGCAATCACCTGCGCACGAACGATTCGATCTACTGGCACCCGAACCGGAACATTCCGGGGGTGGAATTCCACTCGGGGTCGCTCGGACATCTGCTGTCGGTGGGCATCGGCGTTGCTCTGGACATCAAGCTGCGCAAGGCCGCAAACCGCGTGTTTGTCATGCTCGGTGACGGTGAACTCAACGAGGGATCGATCTGGGAAGGCTGCCTTGTCGCCGGCGCGCACAAGCTCGATAATCTCGTGGTGGTGGTTGACCGCAACGGGTTCCAGGCGAACATGCGCACCGAGGAGTTGATTCCACTGGAGCCGCTCGAGGAGAAATTCGCTTCCTTCGGCTGGGCGGTGCGCCGGATCGACGGGCATTCTTTCGACGCAATGGACGAGGTTTTTTCCGATCTGCCGCTTGAGAAGCGGCGTCCAAGCATGATCATCGCCGACACCGTGCGCGGCAAGGGTCTTCCGAGCATCGAGGCGCGGGCGGACCGGTGGTTCGTCAATTTCACCGCGGAGGAAGTCGACATGCTGCTCGATGAGCTGCATGGCATCGGCAATGCGGCCCTGACTTCTGACACGCTTCACGTGCGCTGAATTCCTCATTCTCCTTCACCAGCAGCTGAATGCATACCATGACATACGAAGAACTTCTTCGAGAGATGACCACAGAGAATGAGCGTGTGGTCATCATGACCGCGGAGAATCGCGCTGCAATCCGAAATCTTCCTCCTCACGTCGGCGATCGACTGATTGATGTCGGTATCAGTGAAATGACAATGGTCGGTGCTTCTGCCGGACTGGCCCTGCGGGGACGAATCCCCATCGTGCATGCGCTGGCAACTTTCCTGACACTTCGCGCATTCGAATTCATCCGAACGGATGTGGGGATTCCTGGGCTCCCAGTGAAACTCATCGGTGCCGTCCCCGGATTCCTGTCGGACGGAAACGGTCCGACACACCAGGCAGTTGAAGACATCGCACTGATGCGCGGCATCCCGCCGATGCAGGTGTTCGCGCCCGCGGACAACGACGACATGCTGGAAGCGCTGCCGCGGATCGTCGCATCCCCCTTTCCCGCCTATGTGCGCTTCAACGCCCTCCCGGCCGTCACGGCGCACGCGCCGTTTGCAATCGGGAAGGCGGAAACACTCACCGACGGCAATGACGTCGCCATTCTCACCTACGGGTTTCTGCTGCGCGAAGCGCTCGCGGCGGAAACGCTTCTGAACGCCGAGGGCCTCGCATGCCGCGTCATCAACCTGCGGAGCCTCAAACCGATAGATGAAGAAACCATCGCCGCCGCGGTCCGCGACTGTTCGCTGGTCGTCACGCTCGAGGATCATTTCCTCACGGGCGGACTGACCACCATCCTCGCCGAACTGATGATGCAGCAGCAGCTCACGGCCGACGTCCTTCCGATTGCGCTGAAGCATCGCTGGTTCACACCGGCAACGCTCGACCGCGTGCTCGAACATGAGGGATTCACCGGAAGCGCCATTGCCGTGCGCATTCTGCGAGCACTGGAGGGAGATCGAGACAAAAAACCCATGCTCAATCACACGAGCAGTCTGTTCAAAACCTATCTCTGAGACACCATGCCAAATACCATTGCGTTCAACCAGGACTATCCCGATATCACACAATCCGACGCGTTGTATGCGCGGGCGCTCGGACTGATCCCCAGCCAGACGCAGACACTCGCCAAGGGTCCCGGTCAGTATGTGCGCGGCGCGGCTCCGAAGTTCATCGACCGCGCGAAGGGGGCGCACATCGTCGATGTTGACGGAAACGAGTACATCGACTACAACATGGGCATCGGTCCCATCTCGCTCGGATACGCATACGACGCCGTCGATGATGCCATTCGCGTGCAGCTCGAGCGTGGGATCACCTTTTCGCTCGTGCATCCTCTCGAGGTGGAGGTCGCCGAACTGCTCCGCGAGGTCATCCCCAATGCGGACATGGTGCGGTATTCCAAGTCGGGCAACGACGTGACTTCCGCCGCGGTGCGCCTGGCGCGAGCGTATACGGGCCGCAGCACGGTGCTCTGCTGCGGCTACCATGGCTGGCATGACTGGTACATTGCCGTGACCGACCGCAACCGGGGCATTCCCCAGGCGGTGCGTGATCTCACGTACACGGTGAACTACAACGACATTCAATCCGTCATTGATTCGCTGGATGAGGACACGGCATGCGTGATTCTCGAACCTGTGGTGTTCGATGCGCCAGAGAACAACTTCCTGCACGAGCTGAAAGATGCCTGCGAGCGCAACGGCACACTGCTGATTTTCGATGAAATGTGGACGGGATTCCGTCTCGCACTGGGCGGGGCACAGGAATACTTCGGGATCAAGGCCGATCTGGCCTGCTTCTCGAAAGCGGTCGCAAACGGCATGCCCTTATCCATCCTCACCGGGCGGAAAGACATCATGGAGCTCTGCGAGCAGGATGTCTTCTTCTACACGACCTTCGGAGGAGAGGCGCTCTCGCTGGCAGCGGCCAGAGCCACGATCGAGGAGATGCGCCGCCGGAACGTGCAGGAACATCTGTTCCATCAGGGACGAAAACTCAGGGACGGTGTCAATGCCATCGCCGCGGAGCTGAGCATGCCGTACGTCGGATGCAAGGGTTTCGCTCCCCGCACCATCGTCACCTTCGATGCATCCGCCGGCGATCCACTGCTGCAGAAATCCTACGTGCAGCAGGAGATGATCAAACGTGGCATCCTGTGGTCCGGTTTCCACAACATGTCATTCAGTCACAGCGATGACGACGTCGCGTACACGCTGTCGGCATACCGCGAGGTCCTCGGCCTGCTCCGTGATGCCGTTGATGCAGGCGAGCTTCCCGCGCGCCTGCGCGGCGAGCCGGTTGAGCCGGTGTTCCGTAAGACAAGCAATTTCCACACCAAGGCGAGAAAGCCCCTTGCCTGATTCCAGCATGAAACAGCGAGGACCCGGCTCATGATCACACAGATAGCATCGGAAGCACTGCGCAAGCGCTCCTCCCTGCTTCAATCGCATGACACACAGCCGCTGCTGCGTGAATACCGACTCCGCTGCCTCACCATCAACACGCATCGCGGCCAGGGTCCCAAGCTTCCGTTCGCACTCGCGGGTGCGAAGGAGGAGGAAGCGCAGCGCATCGAGTTGATGCATGAAACGCGTGCCTACGCGTATTTCATCTCGGAGTGGCTGAATCGCCACCGGCAGAACTACGACGTCGTCGCACTGCAGGAAGTCTTCAACGGCGTGCTGGGTGTCAGTGAAAAAATCATCGGGAAATACCGGCAGCGCGATCACTACCGCGTTCTCAGCGGCTTCGACTCCGTACTTGAGCACGGTGTCGGATTCGCGGGCTTCCGCTACCAGAACCTGATGCTCAGCCAGCTGCCCAAGCTTTCGGAGCAGGCCTACAATCACCTGCTGCCGGGGAAAGTATTCTTTCTCGCCTCCTGCGGTTTCACGCTGGCGCCGTTTCTCCTCAAGGACAGCATCATCTGGATCGGCAACACCCACCTCCATGCGTACAGTCCGGAATCCCGCATGCGCCAGGCCCGGAGCATCGCGCAGGTACTGCGAAAGCTCGGGGATGTGCCGATCGTATTCATGGGGGATTTCAACACCGTCGCTCCGGGCTGCCGTATCGAGAAATTCGGCAAGGGGGATATCGACCGGTACAACTACCATGACGACAGTACGCTGCGGATTCTCGAGGATACGGGCCTGCGCACGGTGCCGCACGACGATTCGCTGCCGTTCTACACCTATCCGACCGGGCTGCCGAATCGGACGCTCGACTACATCATGTTCAGCCGTCACTGGCATGTGCATGACTACGGCGTGCTCCACGATTTCACCCTGTCGGATCATTATCCCGTCTATGCCGATCTTGAACTGAAGACAAGGAACAACTGACAGCATGACTTCTTCGATGTTTTCTCTCGAGGGCCGCACGGCGGTGGTCACCGGGGCACTCGGTCTGATCGGCCGCGAGCACTGCCGCGCACTTGCCGAGGCGGGCGCCAGCGTCATCGCCACCGACCTGGACGCCGAAGCTTGCGCGTCGTTCGCGGAGGAGCTCTCCGCTGAAAGCGGTCGGCGCTGCATGGGCATGGCGGCGGACATCACCGATCCCGTCTCCGTCCGCGCACTGTTCGATGCTGCTGTCGAGGCATTCGGCCGCGTACACATTCTCGTCAACAACGCCGCGATCAACGACATGGTGGAGGATCCCGTAACCGCACTGGAGGCCTCCCGATTCGAGAACTATCCGATTGATCTCTGGCGGCGCTGCCTGGACGTCAACGTGACCGGAGCCTTCATCTGCAGCCAGGTGTTCGGCGCGCACATGGCCGAACAGGGCGGCGGCAGCATCATCAACATCGCATCGACATACGGGATGGTTGCGCCGGACCAGTCGCTGTACCGGAATGAGGACGGCACGCAGACGTTTTACAAATCCGCCGTCTATCCGACGGCCAAAGGAGCAATCATCAATTTCACACGCTTCCTCGCATCGTACTGGGGAGCGGCCGGTGTGCGGGTAAATACGCTGTCACCGGGCGGAGTGCAGAACGGTCAGGACAGGCATTTCGTGGAAAACTATTCGCGCCGCACGCCGCTGGGTGAGATGGCGCGTCCGACGGATTACCGCGGTGGAATTGTATTTCTCGCCGGCGATGCGTCCCGCTACATGACAGGAGCAAATCTGGTGGTCGACGGTGGCTGGACAGCGTGGTAAACTCCGCTTTGGAAGTCATTCAGGTGACAAGTATGTTTCCCGCATGCATACTCTGCCCGCAAACACCGTGCTCTCCAGTCTGCTTGGCACTCTGCAGCATTTGAGTTATGACGAAGCCGCGCGCCGGGCGCGTCGCATCCGCCTTGTCCTGACCGACAACGACGGTGTGCTCACGGACACCGGCGTGTACTACGGCGCGGATGGTGAGCTCGTCAAGCGCTACAGCATCCGTGACGGCATGGGCATGGAGCGCCTGGGACTGCTCGGCATCGAGACGGGCATCATCACCGGAGAACAGTCACCGAATCTCGAACGGCGCGCCGAGAAGCTGAAACTCAAACACCTTTATCTCGGGGTCAGGGACAAGATCGCAACGCTCAGCCACATTCGGAATGAAACCGGCCTTTTCACCGAGGAAATCGCCTACATCGGAGACGATGTCAACGACATCGGCATCATGGACGTGATCGGAGAACGCGGATTCACCGCCGCACCGGCCGATGCCATGCCGCAGATTCACGATCTCGCCCAGTACGTCTGCCACTGGCGCGGCGGCAATGGAGCATTTCGTGACTTCGCCGAGGCCATCATTACACTTCGACAAACGTCGACCTGATCCAACACCCTCCTGCGATTCCTGCTCAGTCATTGCAGATTGCAAATTGCATATTGCAGATAGTCGATACTGATTATTGCGGTATGCGACATCTGAAATCCGCAATCTGTCATCTGCAGTCCATCCCCCTCACACAGCCCGAACACAGCGCTTACCCTCGGCACATCAATCCTTACATCACTTTTAACGGACCGCTCAATCTTCCGTAACGGAGCGCGTGTACTTTTCCTGGAAACATTCGCCACACCAGGAGAAGGATCACCGCATGAGCAATCCCATACGCCAGATCAGAGAAAAAACCGTCGGCAGCGGACATCCCGTGTATGTCATCGCCGAGATCGGCATCAATCACAACGGTTCTCTTGACCTCGCAAAAAAGCTCATCGACGGCGCCGCTCTCTCCGGTTGCGATGCAGTCAAGTTTCAGAAGCGCACACCGGAGCTGTGCGTGCCCCGTGATCAATGGGATGTCGAGCGCGACACGCTCTGGGGTCGCATGCGATATATCGATTACCGGCACCTGATCGAATTCGGCGAAGATGAATACGCGGAGATCGACCGCTACTGCGGGGAGAAGGGCATTCATTGGTTCGCCTCCTGCTGGGATGAACCGTCCGTCGATGCCATCGAAAAATTCGATCCGCCGGTTTACAAGGCGCCATCCGCCTCGCTGACCGACCATGCACTGCTGAAGCACATGAAAGAAACCGGAAAGCCGCTGATGATCAGCACGGGGATGTCCACCACAGAGGAAATCGCAGCTGCCGTGGAAGTTCTCGGCACAGACAATCTGCTCATCGCCCATTCAACATCCGCCTACCCCTGTGATGTGAACGAGCTCAACCTCCGCATGCTGAACACACTGATGCAGAAATATCCTGACACCCCGATCGGGTACTCCGGTCACGAAACGGGCCTCGCACCGACCTGGGCCGCCGTCGCCATGGGCGCCACGTTCATCGAGCGACATGTCACGCTTGATCGCGCCATGTGGGGTTCCGATCATGCCGCATCAGTCGAAATCGGCGGTCTATACCGACTCGTCGCCAACATTCGAGATATCGAAAAGTCACTCGGTGACGGAATCAAGCGCGTGTACGAGAGCGAGCTCGCACCGCGCAAGAAACTTCGCCGTGTGCATCTGAAGCAGGAGGAACCGGAAGTCGCATAACGGACGCACACCTGATTCCAATTCCCCCTCCTGCAGGACCGGATTCCCCTCGGAGTCCGGTTCTGCCATGTCACACAGAATGTTGTCATACAGGATGGCGTGCAATCAATGAGCCTCGAACTGATATCCCCGTTCGTCATCGTGATCGCGGCGGCGATCATCGTCACATTCGAACGGCTGTTCCCGTACGAGGAGCAGCAGAAGTTTCTGCGCGAAGGATTCTGGAATGATCTGATCATGTATTCCATTGTCCAGAGCTATCTCCTGGGACTGCTGATCAACTGGCTGATCCAGTGGATCGACGCGAGTACGATGCTGTCGCGGATGCATCTGATTTCCCACTGGCCCGTGTGGCTGCAGGTGCTGCTCTTCCTGGTGACGCATGACCTGTACATCTACTGGTTCCACCGCATCCAGCACCGCTCGATTCGCCTCTGGCGCATCCATGAGGCGCATCACTCCACGAAAGACGTGGACTGGCTCTCGGGATCGCGCTCCCATTCGCTGGAAATCCTGATCAATCAGACGATCGAGTTCGCTCCCATTGTCCTGCTCGGCGCCGCGCCCGAGGTCGCCCTCTACAAAGGCATGATATCTGCGATCTGGGGGATGTGGATTCACTCGAATATCGACGTGCACACCGGCAAGCTGCAGTACGTGATCAACGGACCGGAGATGCACCGCTGGCATCACTCCGATGTCGTCGCGGATGGCTCGTACAACTTCGCCACCAAGCTGGCGATATGGGACTGGATCTTCGGCACCGGCTTTCTTCCCGAGCGGAAAAAACCCGCCGGTTACGGACTCAGGGAAATTGAATTTCCGAAAAACTACATTCGTCAACACCTGTTCGCCTTCCGGCCGCTGAAGGGGGATGTGTACTCGGGGGAATGAGTATCTCTCCGTCTCGAAGTGCACCTATCATTCAACAGTGCAAAGTGCAAAACACTTCCGGAAAACGGAGTGTGTGTCGACTGACTTTTGCACTTTGCACTTTGTACTTTGCACTTACGTGATCAGCGCGAGATGAATTTCGCGTCTGCGCTTACACGGGTTACGGCTTAACGGTAACCGTCACCCCCGCCGTATGCGCGGCGAATTCGGGAGCGTACATGCACTGGATGCTGGAGATGCCGTTTGAGAAGCGGCCCTCGTGGGAGACACGCAGCGGGTACTCGAACACGTGCACGCCCTTGCGCAGCCAGTGGAAAAAGAAATTCACAGAGGCGTCGCGCGGGGCTTCGTAGTAGATGAGACCGCCCTGATAGCGATGGCCGGAGAGCTGTTCGATCAGTTCGAGTCCAGCGCCCCGCATGTCCTTCATATGCACGTATTCCATGTCGCGGTCCACGCGAATCGTGATGCGCACCTTCAGCACGTCGCCTACCTCGAGGGCATTCTCCCCGGTGATCGGTTCGAGCACCACGCCCTTCTCCGTGTTGCGCTGGCGGAAGAGTTTTTTCTCGATCTGCAGGGGTGACTGTGCGGGCGTGATTTTGTCGAGCTGTTCGAAGTACTGCCAGTACAACGCGCCCCAGGCAATGCCCGGGTCTTCCTTCTTCACCGTGACGCGTCCCATGTCGGGATCGATCTCGCCGCGGCGCCAATCCACGCGGTAATGTCCCGTGCCGGCCTCGATGTCCGCGCCCATGGCTTTCGGATCGATGCGCTCGCCGCCCATGCTGACTTCCACCAGCTTGTCCGATGCGAGCAGATTGCTGCCGCGGCGCAGCAGCGCGTAGCAGGCCTCGGCCGTTGCGACGGTGGATCCCCAGTCCTGCACCTGCTTCTGCTTGAGCAGCCAGATCTTCATTTCCTCGACGGCGTTCATGTCGTTCGCCACTTCATCGAATACCTCGATGAGCAGGGCCTGCGTTTCGATCGGTGCCTGGTACCAGAACCAGCCGCGGTCGTATTTCCAGTACATGCCCATCTCCTCGTTCTGCAGTGCGCGCTCCTTCAGTGAGCGCACAACGGCCATCGGCACGTCGCTGTCGCGGAAGCGGTGCAGGGCAAGCGCGATCATGCCCTGCGCCATGTGATTGCGGCGCACCCACCACTTGCGGGATTCCTCGAGCCAGAAGTTCACCGACTCATCGTAGCGATCCGGAATCTCCTGATCGAGGAAATAGCTGCGGGCGTAGAGGTACTGTATGGCGAGGTAATTGAGATAGTCCTTTTCCGGATCGAAGGTGTCATCCTCACGCCGCTTGAGTTCGAGGTAGTCGGCGTGCATGCGCTCGTCCATGAAATTCACGGCTCGGCGAATCATGCGCGCGACGCGTTCGTCACTGACGGTGACATCCAACGCGGCGAGGTGTCCGAATCCTGCCACGATGTACTGCGTGATGTAGCGGCTCTCGGGCAGACCGGGGAACCACGGCCAGCCGCCGTTGCTCGCCTGCGCCTTCTCCAGCTTGAGCATGGCGCTCTCGAGATTGTTGCCCATGGTGTTGAGATCGAACAGCAGGGCGATGCGCTTCTTGCGTTCGCTTTCATCCTTGCCCTGCATCACCCAGGGCGTTTCCTCGAGCAGCAGCATCTTCAGATCCTGGTTCTTCTGCAGGTTGGAGAGCAGCGCGTCGGTATTTTTCCACGCATCGAAGACGCGTTTGATCTTCGGGTTGCTGTTGGCGATATGCCCGGCGATGCTGTTGGCGTAGTAGCGGTTGAATACCTGCTCGGAGCATTCGTAGGGATACTCCATCAGGTAGGGCAGCGCCTGCACCGCGTACCAGGCCGGCTGGGATGTCATCTCGAGCGTGAGCTGATGATGACGCAGGGTGGACGACGCACCGCTGTTCACCAGCTTCTCGAAGGTGAACTCCTTCGTCTGTCCCCCGCGGATATTCATCGGCATGGTTTCGGTGACGAGCATGCGGTTCGGCAGCACGGGCAGCGCCATTTCCTCTCCGTCGGAGAAGCTGCCGGCCTTCGCGACGATGCGGTACGTCACAGCCGACACGCCCTCCGGCACATGGACTTCCCAACGTGCCGTCGTACTGCGTCCCTTCTCGGCAGTGAAACTACGCTCGGCGTCATGCAGATCGAACGTTGCATCGATCGGCTGCATCGACAGCGCGTCGAAGAGTTTCAGCACAGCCGTGCCGCTGAGCGTCGTGTCGGAGAGGTTCGTGATCTTGGTCATGAGCACGATGCGATCGCCCTCGCGCAGGAAGCGCGGCATGTTGGGCATAACCATCAGCTCCTTCTGCGTAACGGCCGTCTTTTCGAGATAGCCGGTTTTCAGATCCGGCGTATGCGCATACAGCCTCAGCTTCCAGCGCGTCAGCGCTTCGGGCGCGGTGAAGCGCAGAACGACATTCCCCTCTTCGTCCGTCAGCAGGTCGGGATAGAAAAACGCGGTTTCATTAAAATTCGTGCGCGCCTTGACCATGTCGAGGCCGCCTTCACCGGATCCTTCCTCTGCGGGCTTCTCCTCGACCTCGGCCTCTTCATCGAGCACCGCTTCCATTTTGTCCCGACGGACAGCGCGGTCCTCCGCTTCCGCCGCTGGCGGGGGCGCTTCACCTCCCATGGCAAACGCCATGCTTCCCTCTTCAACCGCAGTGGATTTCAGCATGTACGCCCGCTGACCGTAGAAATAGCGGCCGCGACCAAGCAGGAAAAGATTCAGCCGGTCGTACTGCTGATTCCATGACGGCTGACTCTCATTCCAGTCGTCCATGTAGAGCTGGCCGGATGCGCCGCCGAAGCTGTGATCGGAGGTCTGGACGTGCCAGGCGAAAAACGGCCAGGAGAAGCGCGGCCACTCCTGCCTGTATATGGCATCCAGCGACGCATCGTACATGGAGGCCAGCACTTCGGCGGCCACCTGATCACGCTTCGCTCCTTTGATCGTGATACGCCATTCCTCCTTCTCTCCCGGACGCAGCTTGTCGCGGAAGGTCGCGGTCTCGATGGCGAGATCCTTGTTCGACCAGGGAACGGAAATGATGACAGTCTTCTGGTAGAGACGGTAATTTCGCACGAAGAAAATCTGTGCAACGAAACCGCCGCGATGTTTTTCCTGTGCCGTGAGTTCGAACGTTCGCAGGTCACCATCGAAATCGCTCCACTCCTCGCGCTCCGGTTCGCCGCGGTGCAGCACACGATACAATGCGCGCACGTCGCGGTAGGCACTGCCGTAAAGGAAGCGCGTGGTCTCGCCGGGCTCCACGTGCGTCGAATTCTCGACGTACAGTTCCGGCGCGGCATACGGCACGGGCGCCTCCGCGCGGTAGGCCGTGATGAATTTCTTCAGCTCGAGATCCTCGCCCGAGGGATCTTTCGCCGTGATTGTGATGCGGTAGCGGCCGGGTTCGAGATCCGCGAGGCGCAGGGAATCCTCTCCCTCCTCACCGCAGCGGAAGCGGCGCTCAACGACCCGCTCTGCGACCGGCCATGTGTCGGGAATATTCTCATCCCTGTACACGTCATGGGGGAAATCACGTACGAATTCCGCTTCGCTGAGCAGCCAGGTATCCGGCTTCGGCAGAACCCGATCACGCAGAATCCGGTCCGGCGCATCGAGGCGTTCGACGACGATGGTGCCATCCGTTGCAACCGGCTCGCCGCCCAGATTGCGCGCGGTGATGACGATCTTCGCTTCCTCGTGCACATCGACTGTTTCCGCCGTGCGGAGTCCGAGCTCGATGGACGTGTATCCCGCGCTCACACTCGCTGTGGCGCTGTGCGTTTCGCCGTTGATGTCCGTCACATCCGCCGAGATCTCATAGGTAAACACCGGCTGCGTCGATTTGTCCACCGATTTGTCCGGCACAGCCTCGAACGAAATCTCATAGCGCCCGTCGGCGTCGGTACGGGTCGTGCCATGCGCGATCTCGCGTTCCTCGCCGTGCGGGATGGGACGCCACCACCAGAACCAGTACGGGTAGCGTGTACGCCGGACCACACGCCAGCTCACCTCGGCACCGTCGATGTTCGCGCCGGCATAGGCTTTTGCCACGCCCGTGACGTTCACCGTTTCGTTGAGACGGTAGGTGCCTTTCACCGGCTCAAACTCCACCTCGAATTTCGGCCGTTTATACTCCTCGACGCGCAGAGGGGTCGATCCCCATTCGTTGCGGATGGACATCATTCCCGTCAGCACGCCCGACGGCACGGTGAACACCGTGTTGAACGAGCCGTATTCATTGGTGCGAACATCCGTCTCATGAATTTTCTGATGGTTCGCATCGTAAAACACAACGGTGCTGCGCACATTCTTCACCACGGCGTAATCCGCCCTTTCCGAACTGCCTTCAAGCACAATGCCCTTCACGTGCACGGTCTGTCCGGGACGATAGATCGCGCGGTCGGTGAAAAACATGGTGCGGCGCTGCGCCCGTTCGCTCCCGCGCTGCCAGGCGTAGAAAGACTGTCCGATCGCGAGCGTGTCCTTCCCGAGTGAAAGGCGGAAAAAGCGTCCCTGGCGATCCCTTCCGGGTTCAAGCGTGAACGACCCGTTTGCATCTGTCCGCCTGTCCCCCATGGGGACACGCTCGTAGCGGTAGCTGCCCGACTCCCATCGCTGGGTGAACATCTCCACCTTCACGTCCTCCAGCGGGTAGCCATTGACCGCATCAAGCACAAAAAAGCGGTTTGGTCCTCCACGCTGTTCATTGAGACTCTGCAGACTGAGGCGTGTCACGCGCAGCCAGGCATAGGCGATGGCGTTTTCGTCGAGGGAGAAATCCGCGCCGTGGCTCATAAACAGCATGTACGTACCCAGCGGCAGCGCGGGACCGCGCAGGTCCACGAGATGCTTTTTATAATCGTCGGTAACGGGCAATGTCTGCGACCACTCTTTCACCACATTTCCGTCGAGCAGATCTTCGAGGCGTTCACGCGCACTGCGATAGCCCCGTCGATCGGAAAACAGCGCGTCGGAGGGCATGCGCACAATGCGAAAATGAACATCGCGAATATTCCTGAAGCCCGCGCTGATCAGGAAGGGCGCGTCCGGCGGCATGCTTTCCTCCACCGTCAGTGACAGCTCCTTCTGCAGGATCCGCGACTCCAGCGCGCGGCAGTTCACCGCACCACGCGATTCGGGGAAGCGCTCGATTTCCTTCCTGCAGCAAGCCAGCGCCTCCACGTAGTTTCCGGCGTCGAAATGGTAATCCGCCAGCACATAGCCCGCCTGGGCCGACATCGGCGAGGAGGAATACTTCCCGTAGATGGATTCCACTGCCTGGAAGAACGTCGTGTCGGCGTCCTCATGCCAGGTGATCCGCCGGCTGAATTCCAGCCGCTGCAGATCGAGATCGATGACGGCCTCCTCCCTGCCGCCGTCGCGGTGAAAACGCAGGAGATCCTGGTAGAGGAGTATGGCGTTGTATTTCGTGTTGGAGGGATTGGGGGATGTGAACTCCGTCGCGATGAATGCATCAAGCGGCGCGAGGGCTTCCAGCCCGGTGACCTCGAAATCCTGCTGCGGGGATGGAAGGTCGGTCTCATCGTTTTCAAAAAAATCGAGCGCGCGATGCGCCAGTACATCGTACATCGTCGGCCGGTACTGCTCACCGTCCTTCCCCGCATGCAGAATGTCCCGATACGCTTCAACGGGCGTGTCTTTCAGAAGATCTGCCGGCTCGAGCGCCTGCAGATACAGTGCGGCCGTCGTGTCGAAAAACACGGATGCGTCCCAGGTGCGGAAGTCTGCTGCAGGATCGTCTTCCACCTGCGTGCGCTCATGGATGCGCCAGCGATTCTGCTGATAATAATTCCAGTAGAGGTCGGCGAGCATGGATGTGAGAATCGCGCGCACCGGCTGCTCCGCCGCATCGATTTCCGTTTCGAGATCGTCGATGAGGACGGTTTCGTCTTCCTCACTGGTGACCGAATGCAGGGCGACCCGGTAGGAGATGGCTTTCACGATCTGGGGACGGTTGCCCTCGCGCTGCGCTCGCTCGTAAATCTTTTCCACGAGTTCAAGCGCGGTTTTCGGCAGTCCCTCATCGAGCGCCCTGTCGACTTCCTTCCATTGTTCCTCGTAGTCGCCTTTCATGAACACGCTCCAGTTCGTGGTGTAGGAAAGTCCTTCGAGCAGTTCCGTCGAAAGGAATATCACGGGTGCCGTGATCAGAAGCAGAAATGCGAGGCGGATGCTGAGCAGCATGACGGGTCTCCGGATATTGATCGATTCTGGCAGGCGTGATTATGCACACTGTACGATGGAAGCAGTGTGCATGTTCCCCGCGACAGGGAACGAATTTTGTGCATCCGGAAATTGGCCGAGCCGTTGGTTCGGCGGTGGCGTCAGTGTGCCGGGACGATGACGAAGCGGGCGAACTGCACGCTGCCGCCACGCCGCTGAAGCTGCAGGACGTAGGTGCCCGGCTCCAGCGCCGATGCCTCGAGCCGCAGCGTCTGTGACGGAGCGGACGAGTCACTCAGCGAGCGCGAGAGCCGCACCCTTCCGAGCAGATCGAGCACGCGGATCTCCGTCAGCGACGTGGCCTCATCCATCTCGACGGCAACCGTGCCGCCTCGCGTCATGGGATTCGGATACACTACCACGTCAAATCCCACCGGAACCGTTGTGACATCCTCCACATCCAGAACGATCACGCCCGTGCCGCCGGCATCGACATAGCGTGTATACCACTCCTGCAGGTACTGCTCCGCGATCGCCCGGTCATGGATGACGAGCGTGTTCTCGTTGTTGGAAAACTCGGCGGCGTTGGACCAGTTGTGCGAGCCGGTAATCACATGCGGCGCATCCGCGACCGGGGATTCCGCATCCACGATGAGATACTTGTGATGGAGGAAACCGCTCAGACCTTTCTTGAGAAAGACATCCACGCCGCTGGACTGCAGGTAATCGAACTCACTGCCCTGGTCGGTGCGATTATCCATGATACCCCGCACGGGGATTCCTTCGTCGTGCCGGTCGACCAGCGCGCGCGCGATGTCGTCGCGGGTAAAGGTCAGCGTGGCGAAATACAGCGACGTGCCGGCGTCGTTCACCGCGCGCACGAGACGCGCGGACACCTGGTCGCTGGGACTGAAGTACAGCTCCATGGGGATTCTCGGCTCATCCTGTCCGATGAAAAACAGGTGCGGTGTATTGTCGAGCTTGCGCGCACCAAAACGCGACACCGCGCTGTTCGGCGTGTCGGTGCTGGAGCCCCACATCTCCTCGAATTCGCGTGTATAGGCATTCGCCAGCGCCTGGTCCTGGATTTCCACGACATTCTGTGCGTCGTCGAAGGTACCCGGCTCGGTGGGATTCCACGAGCCCATGATGATCCAGTCGTCACGGTCGCTGCTGCGGTCGCGCGCGTCGATGATCACGAACTTGTTGTGCATGAGTCCGGCTCCGGCATTCGTGCGGTCGAAATTGTCAACGATGGCCGGCACGTTGTTGCGCAGCGTGCGCATTGCATTCGTGTTCGCGTTGTCGGTTTCGAAAATCGCGCGGATGCGTACGCCGCGATCCCGCGCAGCGAGCAGCCGTTCTGCGATATCGTCGCCCGGCCGGCCGCTGAGGCTGTAAAAGCAGAGGTCGATGCTGTATTGCGCCGCATCGATACGGTCCATAAGCCTGTTCGCGATCAGCACGTCACCCTGCGCTTCCACACCGCCGGCGATACTGTTGTCGACCTCCTGGTTGAAGTACACGTTGATGTCCCCGGTGGAATTCAGTGACGACGTGCTCACGTACATGGGCTGGGAAAAGCTCGTATCCGCATTCGCAACGGAATACGCCTGTACACGGTAAATCGTCGCCGGGTCGAGTCCGCTGATCAGCGCGCTGTTCTCCCTGCCGCCGGCGGTTTCGTCACTCTCGGCCACACCGAGTTCGAACGCGGCGGTTTCCCCGTAACGCACGAATCCCTCGGCCTCCTCGCCGGTGCTCCAGGAAAGCGTGACCGCGTCGGACTGAATATCCGTCACGTTCGGACCATCGATGATCCTCGGTCCTGTGGCGATCACGTCGCTGCCGAGGCGCGGCATGAGCTGATATCCCCCCGCGAACGGCGCATCGCGCTTGTACTGGCTGAGCACGCCCACGATGTCGAAGGATCCGCCGGGAGCCGGGTCTCCCGCAAAGGGCACGTCGTTATCGATGCGCACGTCGATTTCGAAGGTGCCGTCCGACAGTTTGTAATTCGTGCCGGAACCGCTGACCGTCCAGGCCGACGTATTCACGGTCACGTTGTTGAGGCGCACCAGCTCACTTTCATAGCGCTCGTCGCCACCCTGCCCGTCATTGAGCAGTGCCTCGATACTCACCACCTCGGGCGTCACGGTGTTGCCCGTGGAGGGTATGGACTCGATGGTCACGCTTTCGAGTTCAGTGAGTCCGTTGAAATGCGTGATCTCCCCGGTCAGCGTCACCTCGTCGCCGATGCTGACGGACTCGGTGAAGTCGAAGTCGTAGATCGCGATGCCGCCGGTGTGATCCTGGATATAGCCCGGCGCGCCGAACTGATCCGCCACGGTCACGATGCCATTGACGGTCACGATTTCGCCGAGATGCACCGGCACACCGTTGGCGTCGTTTTCACGCGCTTCGGCGATGGGGATGGGTCCGCCGCGCACGAAGACGGCGGGGGGATTCTGAATGGGCAGGAAACTCTCGCCGCCGGAGGTAAGAATGACAAACGGATAACTGCCCGTGCTGGACGCCGCGACCAGATTTTCCACCGTGATGGTCGCAGATACATCGGAGAATGTCAGTCGGTCGAGATGCACGGTGTCGGCATCGACGGAGACCTCGGCCTGGATGCGCGAGTCGAGCGTGACATCCGCGGCATTGCCTGACCAGAGAAAGCCGGACGGAATCACGATTTTCATCGCGGAGATGGTGAACTGCGCGGAGGGAGTAAACTCGATGGGAAGGTCGAGCGTGTCGCCGGCGCCGGCTTGCTGGACGGAAGTCGTGGCCGTGCCGGAGCCGTCCGCCGACGGGGGCTCCGCGGCGCTTGCGGAATTCTGGGGATTCCGGCCATTGGTCTGCTCGATGAAATCCGCGCCGTTGTCATTGCCGTCCCACCCATTGCCGGCGAATTCCTCTGTGCCGCCCGTACTGAGGGTTGCCGCGGTCGATGTCGCGGAAGCCTTCCGTTCGACGCTGTTATCGTTGGCGGACGTACCGTGATTCGGCGCAGCGGATCCTTCGGGATTGTTGCCCGAGCCGTATCCGACGCGGTCGATGGGGCGTCCGCTGTCGTCGGTGATCCGGATGTTGCCATTGTCGGCCATCCCGGAGGAGGGCCAGGTGACATCCGCGGCTGGAGTGCCGTTCCATGAGGATCCCGTGATCAGGTAAAATGATCGCGGCCGCATCTCCGTGCCGTCGGGGATGCGCGCGAGCCTGGAATATGCCGAACCGCTGGCGGACTGATACTGCAGTTCCCAGCCGGAGATGTCGACGGTTTCGCCGGTGGGATTATAGATCTCCACGAACTCCCCAGCCTGGTTGCCGGAGGCACCGCGCGTGGCGAACTCGCTGATCACGACATGATCCGCGACCTGCGCCTGTGCATCCATGATGAGAAGAAACAGCGTAATGATATAAAGAAGGGATGGAGTGATTCTCATTGTCTCTGCCTTTCAGGTAACACGTATCCGGCAATATACGAAAAATGCACCTGCCCGATCGAACACCGCGGATCCCGACTTCTTCCCCCGCCACCTTTTCCTGCTCGTGCTCCCCGCCTTCGCTTGCTTGTGCTTTGAGTTGACGCAATTTCTTCGGATATTTTAAAATCTGTCTCAAATGCACCGACGACGGGAAAGAATCTGCAGAAATGAATCGCGCACTGGTCATCATACCGACGTACAACGAGCTGGAGAATATCCGGAATATCATTCCTGAGATTCTGGGGCAGGACGATCGTCTCGAAGTGCTTGTCGTCGACGACAATTCTCCTGACGGCACCGCGGATGCGGTCAAGGAGATGATGGAGCAGAATCAGCGCATACATTTGCTCGAGCGCGAGAAGAAAATGGGGCTGGGCACGGCGTATGTGGCCGGATTCAAATACGCCATCGCGAAGGGTTATGACTGTGTTTTCGAAATGGATGCCGACTTCTCGCATGATCCCGGTACGCTTCCGCGCTTCCTGGAGTCCATCGAGGAATACGACCTCGTCCTCGGCTCGCGATACATCCAGGGCGTCAACGTCGTGAACTGGCCGATGAAGCGGCTGCTTCTCAGCTACTTCGCGAACCAGTACACGCGCATTGTCACCGGGCTGCCCGTGCGGGACGCCACGGGCGGCTTCAAGTGTTTCCGCATCGAGGTGCTCAAGGCCATCGATCTCGACCGCGTACACAGCAACGGCTATTCCTTCCAGATCGAAATGAGCTTCAAAGCCTGGAAGAAAGGCTTCCGCATTCACGAAATCCCCATCGTGTTCATGGACCGGCGGGTCGGCATTTCGAAAATGTCCAAGAAAATCGTCCGCGAAGCCGTCACCATGGTCTGGCGTCTGCGTTTCCAGAGCATTCTCGGAAAGATTTCCTAGAACGGTCCGCGCTCTTGACTTGGAAGCACTGATATTGGTATATTAAAAGACTTGGCACCCATCGACTAGAGGCCTAGGTCGTCAGCCTTTCACGCTGAAAACACGGGTTCGAATCCCGTTGGGTGCACACCCCCTGAAACCGTCCGCAACCGCGGGCGGTTTTTCTTTTCCGGTCTGCCGTTTCAGGCCTGTCGTTCCATTTTCCACGTTTTCTTTCGTTGGAATTTGACATTCCCGATGAGGGGCCCTACATTTCATTTATTCAGACAATAACGTCTCGTTATAACGCACAACCGGCTCCCCGCATCCGGGATGTGCCGTCGTACGTGTTCATCGCACCTGCACTCATGGAGGCCGTTATGTCCCGCAACAATCACTGCCGTCATCGTCTACTTATTCTGAGTACTTTCTTCGTCACGATACTGTCCCCGGAAACCCGGGCCCAATGGTACGGTGATCCAACTATCAACAATGCCGTCTGTATCGCACCGAAGATGCAGTCGGAACCCCAGGTCTGCCCCGATGGAAACGGCGGAGCGATCATTGCGTGGACAGACACACGAGGATCGAGCAAGGACATTTACGCGCAGCACTTCAATTCCTACGGCGCACCGCAGTGGACACAAAATGGCGTCCTGATATGCGGCGCTCCCGGGGATGTGCAGAATCTCGTCATTTTTAGCGACGGGAGCGGAGGAGCATTTCTCGTCTGGGTGGACATCCGCGCAGGTGCAGGTGAACATGATATCTATGCGCAGCGCATAAACTCTTCTGGTACATCTCTCTGGACAGCGAACGGCGTCCCCGTGTGCACTGCTCGATGGAGACAGCGATGGATCTCGGCGCATCCTGACGGCACCGGCGGCATGTTCATCTCCTGGCAGGATGAGCGCGGAAATGATTTCGACATATACGCGCAACGCATCAATGGAAGCGGTGCAGCGCTGTGGACAGCAGACGGCATCCCTGTCTGCACTGCAACAGATGTGCAAAAGTACCCGAAGCTCTGTCCGGATGGGAGTGGAGGAATCATCATCGCATGGAGTGATGAACGCGGGGTAGAAAGCGACATATATGCCCAGCGAATATCCGGAAGCGGGACAGTCCAATGGACAGCAAATGGGATACCCGTCAGCACCGCTCCCGAGCATCAATGGATCGCAGAGATCTGTGATGACGGAAGTGGCGGTGCGTTGATCGTGTGGACGGACCGGCGGTACATCAGCACAAACGGTACCGATATCTATGCGCAGCGAATCGATGGATCAGGATCATCCCTCTGGGCAGCAAGCGGAATCCCGATCTGCGCCGCATCCGGGGACCAGGCGGGTGCGAGAGTTCACGGTGACGGAATTGGCGGAATGTTCATCATCTTTCATGAGAATGGCACCGGTCTTATCGCGCAGCGAGTGAATCCTTCAGGAACACTGTTATGGTCAACCAACGGGGTACGGGTGTGCACCGCATCAGGAGGGCAGGCCGATCACCGCTTCTGTAACGACGGCAGCGGCGGCATCATCATCACCTGGCAGGATGGCCGAGGGGACTGGGATATATACGCACAGCGAATAAGCGGAAACGGATCGATTCAGTGGGCGGCCACCGGCACACCTGTCTGCACGGCGACAGGGTTCCAGGACAATCCTTCCATCTGTGCGGACGGCAGCGGGGGCGCCATCATCGCATGGTGGGATGATCGCGGGAGTACGATCGACATTTACGCGTCCGCGATCCGTTCTTCGGGTTCCCTCGTACCGGTCGAGCTGTCGGCTTTCTCCGCGACTGCCGCCGCTGGAAATGTCGTTCTCCGGTGGGAAACCGTCGCCGAACTCAACAATCGTGGATTTGAAATTCAGCGTCGAAGCGGAACGGATGGCGTATGGCAAAAGATCGGATTCGTCGACGGGCGGGGCAATGGAAATACAGGCGGGACATATGCGTTCACGGACAGGCAGAGTGGAGAAGTGAAGCCTCACCCTCTCCTGTTCTATCGCCTCCGGCAGATCGACTTCGATGGCTCATTCACGTACTCTCCCGTCGTGCGCGTGGAAGCGGTCGGGAGAACGCAGGCAACGATACTGCTCGATCCGTACCCCAATCCCGGTACAGCGTACGTCTTCATCCCATTCACCCTGACGCATGAGCGTCCTCTGACAATCCGCTTCTGCAACATGGCAGGACGCATGGTTCTGAGCGTCTGTGAATCAGCGGTTTTCGCGGGCGGATCACACGCGCTGATGGTACCGACAGCCAGACTGGCACCCGGGACCTACTTCGTGACCCTCTCCACCGGGCTGTGGAGACAGACAAAGAAGGTAACGATCGTTCGGTGAAACGGGCCGAACAGCCTCCCCCTGCGTATACGAGATAAAACACCCCATCCAGCGGACGGGGTGTTTCCATCCTTTCTTTCCAGCTGAACGAAATTATTCCTCCGTTGGCGTTGCCGCTTCCGGCATCATCATCCGGTATCCCAGCTGTTCCATCCAGTATCTGGCATTTCCGGCTATCCACTCGTCGAAAATCTTCCCGTCCTTAAAATGGATGAGACTCATCCCGGGCACTTCGACACTCTCTCCATTCGGTGTACCCATGCCCTCGCCGGTGTGGGTTGCGGTAATGGTCCATCGCAGAGTCGCAGCCTGGTCGGCATACACCACTTCGTCAACCACCACGTTGAGATCGGGGTAGGCTTCGCGCCACCGTGTCACTTCCGCTTTGAACGCATCGATGCCATTCTCCGCTTCGTAACGCGGTACCATTCGCAGGGCGTAATCCTCGTGAAGCACGTCCTCAATCCCCTCAAACGCTCCGGTATTCCAGTAGGATAGATGCTTGTCCATCAGCGGTTCGTACCGTACCGCCGGATCCTCCGCACATCCACTCAGCAGCACGGCAACGATGAACAGCACCGGAATCAGGTTTCCAATTCTGAGGATCATGGTCGCTTCCTCCTTTTTAGAAGACAAGATATACTCTCCCGTACCCGGATTTTCCGGCGGGATAGCAGCATTATCTCTTCCAGTTGTCAGTGTATGCGCACTATTTGCAGAAAATTCGCCGTAATGTCAAGGGCGCACCCTGGACCAGGCATCAGCGGATATCGCGATGAATTTCCCGGACTCCCGCAGCTGATCGAATGCCGGAGAATACGGAGAGATATTGCGAGGTACGCCCGCAACCCCGATGGCCGGCGATGCATGGACGAAAATCGGTCAGCTGGAAAACAGCAAAAAATGGGTAGTACTACCTATTGCGCTCCCGTCTCCGTGTTTGTATGTTTTTCTGGAACACTTCCATGAAAACAACGCTGCATGTATCCACGGCCGGACTGTGTATGGCTCCCCATGTGATACGTTTTGACAGAGACCGTTTCCCACCACGATATCCAACATGGATACCGGACGAGGCGAATGACGATCAACCGGACCCTGCACCGGATCAGGTTGAGCATGAACACCACGCTCCTCCGAATTCACATTCCTCCTTCGTCCGTCTCTGCCGCATGGCGACGTATCCTCTGTACGGGACCTTCCGACGTATACGATTCTGGAAAAGCATCCCATGACAGAAAAACCCCCGGGCGACACGTCCGGGGGTTTCTCTCTATTCGGGACCGCTTACAGGCGGTCTTTTTCGTATATGGCGGCTTCGCTGTTCCCATGCGGTTCGAACGCAAGGGAGTCGCAATCGAACAGCAGCGGTGACCTTTACTGAAGCGCCGCGTCCAGGCCTGGAACAAGACCGGCACCCTCGGGCACCGTGATGCTCGCACCCTGAAAGTCATCGCCGATGGGCTCTGACCGACCGCCGAGATGCTTCGCAAGAAACAGCTCGGTGACTGCGTAGAACGAGAGGCTGTTTTCCGGCCGCGCGAATCCATGTCCCTCGTCGGGGTAAAGCACGTAGGTAACCGGGATGTTGTTCTTCTGCATGGCTTCAACGATCTGATCAGATTCCGCCTGCTTCACCCGCGGATCGTTTGCCCCCTGCCCGATGAGCAGCGGTTTGGTGATCTTGTCCACGTAATTGAGTGGTGAACGTTCCTCGAGCAGTGCCTGGCCCTCTTCCGTGCGCGGATCGCCCACGCGGACAGCAAAGTTGTCAAGCATGGTCGTCCAGTATGGCGGGATGGATGAAAGCAGCGTGTTGAGATTTGACGGGCCGACGATGTCCACACCGCAGGCAAACACATCGGGAGTGAAGGTCAACCCGACGAGCGTGGCGTAACCGCCGTAGCTCCCGCCCATGATGGCAATTTTGTCCGGACGGGCGATGCCCTCATCCTTCGCCCAGTCAATGGCGTCGAGCAGGTCGTCATGCATCTTCGCCGCCCACTCCTGGTTTCCGGCGTTGATGAATTCCTTGCCAAATCCTGTGGAACCCCTGAAATTGACGCTGAGTACCGCGTATCCGCGATTGGAAAGCCACTGGTGAAGGGGATTGTATCCCCAGGAGTCGCGGGCCCAGGGACCACCGTGAACAAGCAGGACCATCGGGAGCGGGACGGCGGGCCGTGCGTTGCCGTCTTCATCGGTATTCTTCGGAATGGTGAGATAGCTTACGAGATCAAGACCGTCCCGTGAAGGGATGATGACCGGTGTCATGTTTGAAAGCGTGTACTGCTCCAGCACGGCACGGTTTGTAAAAAGGAAGCGGGCATCCTTCGCCTCACGATCGTAGAGGTAGTACTGAAGCGGACCGTCATCCGTCACGAAAGCCACCGTCCAGTGCCGGTCGTCGAGCGTGCGTGCGGTAACGGTGAAATCGCCGTCGACGAGCTTCCGGAGATAGCCGATATCACCGCGAATCGCATCATCCAGAATCTCCCAGCTTACGCGGTCGTATTCGGCTGCAACCGCCTGGATTTCATGCGTCACGGGATCACGCATCACCTCCGAGACATCCGCCTGGGCATTGCGCGCAAGCACCTCGCTCTCGCCGCTCTCGAGATTCACCTCGACCAGTGCGCCGGTATTGCGGTCGCGACTGTCAATCATATACATGATGTCGCTGTCCTTGCGAAAGCCGATGATGCTGGTGTTCAGCATATCATCCATGCCGACGGTCATGTACACCGACCAGCCGCTCTCACCGTCCGGACGCAGGTACTGCTTGCCGCCATCCGGAGTATTCCGCACGGCGAAACGAATGTCGAATGCATCATCGGTGATGAAACCGGCGAACTCGTCATTCTGCAGGATCATCTCCATGTCGCCGGTCAGGATATTGAGCCGGTAGAGATCATGGTACCGCGGATCCCGGTTATTGAGGCCGATGAGAATTTCTTCGGGATAATCGGCGCTCGCCTCCTCCAGCCGCACGGTGGGACGCATCTTCTTGCCGCTCGGGAGCATGATGGGATTGCCTTCATCATCGAGAATTTCCTCGAAAGGCGTGAGATTGATATCCTCGCCTGTACTGACATTGACACAGTGCAGCATCCAGTTCTCATCACCGCCTTCGTCCTGAAGATACAGCAGGCGATCCGCGGCGTATGACCAGAAGTACTGCCGGATTCCACGAACGGAATCCTTGCTGACCGGACGGGCTTCATCAGGATTATCGACGCTGGCAACCCATACATTGAGCACGCCATCGACCGGTGCGAGATAGCTCACGTACTGTCCGTCGGGACTGATTCTCAGTGCGGCTTTGTCGGGGTTGCCGAACAGCGCTTCGCGTGGGATCAACTGTGCTTCCTCCTTTCCGCATGCTGAAAGCAGCAATGCAGCTGTGAATGCCAGGATCGAGCCGGCAAGAAACCGTTTCATGATACACCTCAAACTGTACATACTTATTCGATTTGCGACGACTCCCGCTGATCGGGTTGTGCCGGGATCGCGGAAAGTCAGTGCTTCGTGTATCATTCAGTATACGCAATCCCGCTGACAGTGTTGCAGTTCGGATGGCCGTGCGAAAAAAAACGCCCCCGCATCGCGGGGGCGCTCCGATGGCAACATCCTCGTCAGTGCTACTTCATCAGCGTCATGCTCTGCTTGAGGACCGTCCCTCCCGCTTCGAGAACGGCGAAGTACGTGCCGCTCGGGAGCCCAGTACCGTCAAACTGGAACTGGTGCGTACCGGCTTCAACGGAAGCATCAGCCGCGGTGGCGATATGTCGACCGAATATGTCGTGCACGCTGAGCCGCACATGCATGCGTTCAGGAACACTGAACGTCAGCATCGTGACAGGATTGAACGGGTTCGGATAATTGGGCCTGAGCTGCGGTGTCGCAGGAAGGATTTCAGCCGCGGCGTCATGCTCCTTCGGGAACCAGCCATGCGCAAGTGCAAAGTATCCGGAAAAACTGTTCAGTCCCGCCAGTTCGACGTAGTTCTGCAGCGGATTCGATGTACCACCCTTATCCATCCAGTAATATGCGGGATACTGATATACGTGGAGTTTCCCGGGATTGCTGATCATCGGCATCGCTTCCGTATTGGTGTAGTAAAAGCGGATATCGACACTGGTGGACGGCGCACTGCTCGCGACGGTGAAGTAGCGCCGGACGTAGCGCAGACGCGTGATCACACGCGGAAGTGTGCACGGATACATGTTTACGGTGAATGCGCTGATCGGTGCGCCATTGCTCTTCACTTCAGCCACCTTGTGTCCGGCACTGTTGAGAAACGGCGTCCAACTCGTGCCGACGGCCTGCGTCACCGTGACGGTCCCCTGCGGCTCCATCTGGATACTGACAGTAAGCGTCAGCGGTGAATTACTCGCCGGAGCCATCGTTGCACTGTTATAGCCGGTCAGAATGATCGTGCGCTGATGCGTGCCGCTCGCAAGTTTCCCGGGATCGATACGGAATACCAGATCCTCTCCCTCGGTTCCGGTGGCGGTCAGCAATGTGATTTCGGATGCACTTGTTGACGCGCTCCAGGTCAGGACGCCGTTGTCGAAATTGCCGCCGCTGTTTTCGATGCGCACCGAGCGTGTGACCGGCACGGGATATTTGCATCCGCCGGAGGCGATGATCAGTGTTTCCGCGGGATCAATCTCGGCGCGTGGCACGACGGTGAACAATGCGGAACAGTTCGTGCTCAATCCCTGCTCGTCATACACGATGAATTCCACCGGATGGTCACCCACCGGTACCATGCTCATCGGAGCGGGCGTCTGCGTGATCTGCAGGTTTGCCGGGATGGTGCAGTTGTCACTCGCCACAAGCTGGGGTCGGAAATCCGGTACGGATCCCATGTTCTGCGCGTCCCCTTCGACAGCGTAATCCGCAGGACAACTGGAAATCATCGGGGGTTCGACATCGACGATGGTCACCTCCTGCGTCGCCGTGGCCACATTGTTCCTGCTGTCGGTCGCAGTCCATGTCACGATTGTCGTTCCCAGGGGGAAGTCTGCCGGGGCGTCGTTGGTAACCGTCACCGGATCCGGACAGTTGTCCGTTACCGTCGGTGAGCCAAGCGGAACCTGTGCAGTCGGAAAAGAGCACATCCCCGGCGCGGTTCCGATCTGCAGCGATGGCGGCGCGATGATGGTGGGCGGCTCGATATCGGTCAGGCAGATTGAGAGCGTCGCCCGTTTGACGGCGAACGCCGCATTGACACGGCCGTAGCCGAGATCGTTGCTCCACGTGCCGTTGGGCTGTCCCGGAACGTTGGAACTGTAGGTATACCCACCGACTTTCTCGGTGGTCTGTTCCAGAATGTCACGCGCCATGCCGTGCGTGAGCAGCGGGTTGACCGAGTAGATCAGAGCCATGACAGCCGCGGCGTTCGGACATGCACTGGACGTCCCGTTGAACGTTGGCATGTAGTCTCCGGATCTGTATCCCGCACTGCCGCTGATATCGGTCGAGTAGATCTTCACACCGGGTGCGGCCACGTCGAGATTCGTACCGTAATCGCTGCCCCACCACGTCTCCCCGTCACAGGAACTGGGCGTCTTTCGCGTGTCACACATGCTCATGGCGGCGACGGCGATGGTCTGATTGTAATTTGCCGGATATTTCACGTAACTATTGCCGTTACCCGCGGAAAATAGCACCGATGCGCCCCTGCCCCCACGGCCGTTATTGATCGCCGCATCGATGGCGGCATTGATCAACGTGGACGGTGATCCACCGCCCCATGAATTACTGAGCACATCCGCGCCGCCATTCTGCCAGGCCCAGTTGAGTCCGTCCGCGATCCACGCGTTGCTCGTGATCCAGTACGGACCATACCCATAAGCGATGCGCACCGGCACGATTTTGCAGCTGTAGGCGATACCGGCGATACCAGTGTTATTGTTGCCGACGGCGGCAACGATGCCGGCGCAGTTGGTTCCGTGGGCATCATTGCCCTGAGGAGCGCCCGCGCTGCCCTGCTGTGTGGCGTCATAGCCCGGAAGCAGATTCGCCATGAGATCGGGATGCACCAGGTCCACCCCCTCATCGATGATCGCGATTTTCACGGTGGATGAACCGGTTGTTGTATTCCAGGCAGCAAACACGTTCATGTCCGCACCGGGACTCCCGTTGTACTGAATCGAAGACCCCGTATTGTTCAGCGCCCACTGGTATGCAAGGTAGGTGTCATTCGTATTGTGCGGTGTGAGCAGGCGCAGAAAGTCGGGCTCCGCCCAGTCGACGCGTCCGCTGTTCTGCAATCGCACAGCGAGTTCGAATGCGTTTCCCATTGAACGCTCGGTCGTGCGCAGCAGGTAAATCTGTGGATCGTACTGCCAGCCACCGATCACTTCCGCCCCGTACTCCCGGGCCATATCCCCGAGCATGGCAGCGTCGTCGCTGTGATGCAGGCGCACGAACAGCCGGTCCTGGATTCCCATTTCCGTCCCGTCCGCATATACCAGGAAGGGATTGGCATAGCGAATTTCAGAGAGCGTATTCAGTCGCCCGAGAAGTTCGGCGACCTCCTGTTCCGAAATCCCTTCGCGAAGCTTTGCAAGCGCGACGCGCGGCGCCGGGAGCATCATCTCCTCCGAAAATGGCTGCAGCGCCTCTTCGTTGCGCAGAATATCCTGCTGCACTTCGAGGGGAATATCTTCATGAAACTTGATGAGGACCTGTCTGGTGGACAGCTGGAACGTACTGCGCCCGGCGGGGATATCGAGTGTCAGCCGCTCCGGGGAAAAGCGGTCAAGCGTGTTGGACACATCGCCGCGGTCCTGCGCCACTGCCTGACCGGTGACACCGAACAGAAGCAGACCTGTGATCAGGCAAAGGGAAACGATCCGTATCATTGTAAACCTTATGGATGGTGATGGAGGCAGAAAACCCGCAAGCGCGCCTGGAAACCGGTGTGAAATGTCGCTGCCAGTCATCCGGGGGAGGGAACGCAGTGGACACTGCCGCGACGTACCCTGCGGGATTCAGTGAAAGGATACCGATTTTCACTTATTCCCGCCAAGCGTTGAACATTAAAAGCACATTACAATACAAAACGCCGCTTCAGGCGGCGTCTGCAAAACGGAATCTTGAAAAAATGGTATTTCAGTACCACTTTAGAGCGAAACAGTTCTTCTGGTCATGACATCATCCATTGCATCACAACGTCTCCTGATACGACCGCTGCAGCTCGGCGACAGCGAAGCGGTCTTTCGCTACCGCTCGAATCCGGATGTCGTGCGCTACCAGATGTGGAAGCCGCAGGGGAGATCCGATGTACGGCAGTTCATTCGGAAGCTGAAACGGCTGACCCCCGGCATGCCGGGGATATGGTATCAGTTCGCAATCGTTCTGCGGGAACGTGATGACCTGATCGGAGACTGCGGTATCCACGTCCCCCTTGCCGCGGCCGACATTGCGGAACTCGGGATGACACTGGCCCCGGAATTCCAGAAGAAGGGATATGCACTGGAGGCGCTGCGCCTGTTGATACGGTACTGTTTCGAGACGCTGGAGATGCGTCTGATAGTCGCGCGAACGGTGCCGCAGAACACTCGCTCCATCGCACTGATCGATAAAACAGGTTTCCAGCCTTCACTGCCGAAGCAGGCAGGATTCAACGCGGCAGAAGGTGAGCTCTTATATTCGCTGGATCGTAGCTCCTGGGAGCGGAGCAACGACTGACCCTGAAGTGTCGCATCCGTTATCTGGGATAGCAGGGCGGTTTGTTCTTCACCGACCAGTAGAAATCATACCAGGTTTCCATAGCCTGTATTTTCCCCTGCCAGAGGGCCATAGTGCGCGCTTCAGAAAATGTCCGAACCACGCCTGGACCACGCGGCAGATACAGATAATCCAGTTCGTCTGTTCTCCTCCCCATCAGCGTCTCCCTGGCGTATGAAAGTGCAAACTGCGCGGCAAGCGTGAGCACGATGTACCCCAGCATCTTCCAGCCATTGATGCTGCTTCTGCAGAGGGCGAGATCCGTTCCGAGATTCGCGTGGATGATATCCATATCCGACTGCCGTGGAGGGACGCGATCATCCTGCAGCCCCGACAGGCGCAGGGTAATCATCATCATGTTTCGCAGTGCGATGAGTCGCTCTTCCTCTTCCAGCATCAGGTTGTATTCACGGAATCCCGGCATGAACACATCCGGCCTGACATCACGCAGCAGTGTCACCTCTGCAGCAGGACCCTCCCGGGGCAGATCCGGCCGCGGAGGCACTGTGCGGTCGTGACCGTGTTCCTGCGCGTGCAGCGGGAACGTTCCCGGCCAGGCAGCGCAGAGCAGAAGCATGCAGCAGAACAGACGTGACATGCGGGCAATGTACGACAGGATTATGAAAAAGACCAATACATCTTTTCGTCAAAGAAGACACAGGCGGTCTGTCCGGACCGCCTGCGTATGCTCTCACAAAGAGCCGGATATCCTTCACGAATTCATCGTACGACAGTGAAGTGTTCGCGTGCGAGAATATGCCGGCCGTCGACCACTGTCATGACATAGCTGCCCGGCTGAAGACCGTGCGTGTGAACATGCTCCGTCCAGGAACCGGATACGGATTCACGCGGCGCACCTTCCAGGACCTTCTCACCAAGCATGCTGTACACCTCGTAATGCAGCGCACGCCCCGCAGCGTGGTCATAGCGCAGTGTCAGCCGGTCGCGCGCGGGATTCGGATACAGTTCGAAGCCGCCGGCCGCAGAGGGAATATCTTCCACCGCGACAAGGTTGGAATAGCGGAAAGGGTAGCGGATAGACTTGCCGAAATCCGGATTGACGCTGTCCCAGAAGCTGACACCCACTAGACGGAACTGGAACGAGCCGGTGCCTTCGTTGTTCGCCCACCATGAGATCCCGTCATCGCCGCTGTCGTGGAGGACGATCTCGTAACAGCCCGGCGCAAGGTCCAGCGTATCATAATAGGTACGGTTCGCGCCGAAGCTGCTCTGGCTGTAGACCACGCTTCCATCGCGATCGAGAACCTCCCAGCGGTTTTCAAACGGAGCACTGTTGGTATTGAAACGCACGACGAGGCGGGTATCGAACACCTGCACCGTCTCAAAGTAGCTGAACTGCGTGTCATTGTGCATGTATTCATCGCTGCCCCCATTCGGCGCGCTCAGGCGCACGTCGAAGATATTCTCCGATCCCCATTCACCCCAGTCGAACGCCGGCAGCACCACGGTTTCCTTCTCAAGGAAATCCAGACGACCGCTCCATTCGTAGGTGCTGGTATTCCCGTCACGCGGGCCATACGTGATCGTGACGCTGGTCAGTTCCTGCTCACCGCGGTTCTGAATGACGATCTGCGGGCGTCCGCAGGTGGGATTGAAACGGTTGTGCAGTTCATTCGTGCTCGGCGCGATGATTTCATCCACGGCGGCGTCGAGCTGGTGATTCGGCGGACCGTATGACACCAGCTGAGATTCAAATACGTAGCGTCCGAACTCATCATACTGGGAATCGTAGTCCAGTTCCACCTGCGTGCCCTGAACATACGGCGTAAGCTCGAGTTCCTGCGTGGTCGCCTCCATGCCGGGACACCAGCCCGCGCGGTCATACACCCACGTGCCGCCCTGCGGGTACAACGGATTGTCGGCGCATTCCTGAATGATCTGCCAGTTCCAGCGTTGAACGCCGTCCACTTCCACACTGTGGATTTTCGGACAGAACTCGGCACAGTTCGTGGCATTGCTGAAGTCATGCCCAGTGGCTGTTGTGCGCAGCTTGAACATCGATGCAGCGGGCTCGAGATCCACTGATATCGGAGCGACGCGTTCCTCGAAGGTCTTCAGCGGGAAGGTCCCCTGCCAGAGATTCTGCACGCTGAGAACATCACGCGGCGGAGTCCCTTCGACGAAGATGAACTTCAGATCGAGCAGCTCCTGGAAATTCCCGGCGGTAAGATGCACCGAGTCCGTGAGCAGCGGGGCGAAGTCGGTGACGTCATAGACCCAGGTCCAGCCATCGCCGAGATCGAGACCGATACCGTAGGGCGTGATGTACCGTCCGAGTTCATAGCGGTTGACCAGTTCAAAAGGCGTATCATAGTGGAAATGATCCTCGCGGTAAAGCCATGCATCAGGCGTGACGAACTGGGAATCGGCAACACTGCCGTCAGGAGCAAAGCTATAGGTGTGATACGTCGGCCACACGAATAGCGTATCCGTCGGGATGTTCGCGCGCGTCGTATCCTCGAAGAGCACGACCATCATCATCGGCTTCTGCAGCGTGTCGACCGCCAGCTGCTCCTCGATTTGACTGTCAAATGATCCCTGCTCGAAAACCACGTTCGGCCGGAGGGTCGAGGGCACGAATCCTTTGACACGATGCCCATCATGCGACCGCCACTGCGGGGTGAGCAGGCGTCCGTCATGCGCCCCGGTGCGATCGGTGGCGGTCATGCCGCTCCCATCATTGAAATCGTAATAGGCCAGCAGCCGATCGAAGAGCGGATCCGTCGCCTCGAGCTGTGTAAACGCGCGCTCCCGCACCTGTTCCTGCGTCAGGGCGGCGCCCCAGACGCGCACCTCGTCGATGACACCCGTCATGGCGTCCGCCTTGAATGAAGAGATGGTGAAGTCGGCCCCGTTGACAGCCGTGAATGCCGGGATCGTACCATTGTAATCCAACGCATGCGGGCTGCCGTTGATGTACAGTCGCAACCGCTCCTCCTGCGTATTTTTCGTTCCGTCATACACCATGGAGATGTGAATCCAGTCGCCTTCGAATACCGGCCGGTTGGTTGTGCGCCCGTACGAGTTCGCTCCGTTCCCGACGAGACAGTACACGTCGCTGCGACCGTTCTCCGGGGCGTTGAATTGAATACCGACGCGGTTGTCGTTGCCTGCGCCCTTGATCATGAGATTCGACCAGTTGCGCAGCTTGTCCGCGCGCATCCAGGCCTCGAGCGTGAAGGCCTGTGCGTCATTGAGTTCAGGGAACGGACCGCAGTCGACGTGGTGATACTGATCGAAATACAGAAGCCCGTCAGCTTCCCGCGACGTAAAACTGCGTTCCTCTCCGAGATCAGCTGCCATGACGGCATATCCATCCCCATCGATTCGGTCGATCGTAAACTCGGCGAGGATATCGCCGGCCCAGTAGCTGAACGGCTGGAGAAAATGAATGGTATTCCAGCTGTTCGGTGTCAGCGCAAGCGCGCCATCGTATACGGTCACCCACCCGGGATTGCCAAGCGGAATGTCGTCCTGCCATCCATCAAGTGTGTAGCGGCGCAGGCGGAGGGTCAGGCGGTGGATGCGTCCCTCTCCCTCACCGACATGGAAGCGCAGGGCGGTCACGTTGTCCTTCGCCACACCCGCGGCATCCAGTTCCTCTTCGGTCCAGAGCAGGTACGTGCGGCTGTCCCGTGCGGAGGAACGGAAGAGGGCATCCATTGCCGTCATCCCCTGCCCCACCGGTGTTTCGGCAAACGTCGTCGTGTCGTCATACACAATCCGCTTCTCAAGACGCGGGCTGTACTGCCAGGATGGATTGAGCATGTATCCGAGCGTATCGGGCGTCTGTCCGTTGACGATGAAATTCGGATGGGTGACCTGGTTGGAATCGAACACACCGGTATGTTCATACAGGCGGGTATAGGTCAGGTAATCCCACTCGCCGCAGGCCGGATTCTGTGATGGATCGCACTTGAGCGTGTAGTACATGAGAATCTTCTCGTACTCGCCGCCGGCTTCGGGAAACTGGAACCAGCCTTCCTTCGGTGCGTTCCAGCCGGGATTCACCGGCCAATTCCATGTAAAGGTTTGAACGACGAGCGTGTCTCCGGGACCCGCTGCCGCAGTCTGGAAACACACGACGAGCAGGATGACTATGCGGGCGAGGGCGGGAAATTTCATGGTACAGTCTCTGGGATGATACGGTGAGGGGAATAATCGAAGCGATCTGGATTATGGAAATATACGGAGTTCACCGCTGGTCTGGAAACAGGATGACTGCTTCTGCATTCCGGACGGCTGCGGTACAGTGGCCGCGGCGGAGAAAGAACCTGCGACAGTCGTTCGAAATCCGCACAGGCGTTGCCACCGCTGCCCGGCTTTCGAACAATATATTTAGAACGTCGCTTGAATATTGCGCAATATGATTTATTTTCGAAGGGTATTGATTTTGGCATACTGATTGCTTATTTAAATGTCGAGTGGTACTGTAATCTTCATTACAGTATCGGGAATGCGGCTCCAGCCGCATAAACTCCTTCCCACCTCCCTATACCACTCATCACTATCAGGCGAACGGGCCCGGAATTCCGGGCCTGTTTTTTTATGGCCCATCATTGTTCACGGATTTGCTGCCGGCCGGACAACGAAAAAACCCCGCCTCGGGCGGGGCTTTTTCGCTCAATTGTATTTCTGCCGATTAAGCAGCACCGTTCGGTGAACGGATCACGGTCCAATTGTGACGGAGGAGGATCAGAACCAGGACACCAATTCCTGTGTCTCACCGGTGATCGTGAGCGGTCCGAGCACGGGCAGGGTCACCGTGGCACTTTCCTGAATGACCTTGACCATGGTGCTGGGATCCTGGGATGCCCAGAAACTCAGCTTCACATCAAGCTCGGTGCTGTTCGCCACATTGAGATTGAAAATGATGCTTGATTTCCAGGTGGTGATCTCCTGGTTGTTCGCCATGACCTTTTCCTCGCGCGCATCCAGCACGCCCTTCATGGTCGCTTCGACCGAGACGGGGATACCGGAGAACGTGAAGTTCAGCATGACGCCTCCTTCGGGACCGAGTTCCCACTCGGCGCCGGGATCCAGGGCGTTTCCTTCGTCATCGTAATACTTCGCGATCACGTCCCAGTTTGCGCCGGGAATCGTCGGCACGCCATCGGGCTGAAATTCCATCACTTCGCCGATGAACATCTGAAGGACATCGTATACGAAACCATAGGCCATCAGTGACTCCGTATACGAGCTGTTATCGCTGGAACGGGTAATGGTCTCGGTGCGGATGTACATGGTGTCGCGCTCGTTCGTGGAGCGGTCAACCCCGAAGCGGTAGTACCAGTCACTGTAGCTGATCAGAAGTGAGCTGCCCTTGAGGAACTCAACCTCGTATTTGCTCTTGCTCTCGGTAATCTTCTGGTTGTTCTCGTCGAGGTCGTATCGGTCATAGGTGAACTGATCGCCGCTGTGCAGGCGGATATCGACCTGCTGATATCCCTTGTTCGGATCGTTGGGATTGTCGTCGTCGCTGCAGCCGGCGAAAAACACGGCGGCGGGCAGTACGAGGATAAGCAGGACGGCCATCAATCGATGTCTACGCATATCGGAACAACTCCTGTACTGTGAATGTGGATGCATCAGAATCAGGCTTGAAATATACAAAAAAAGGGATGCCGTTTCGACATCCCTTTCCGGTCGCCCGGTGAAAAATTCGCTCGGTCAGTCTTCCGGGTAGACACTTACCTGCTTGCGATCGCGGCCCGTGCGCTCGAATGCGACCTTGCCGTCGATGACAGAGAACAGCGTGTCGTCACCGCCGCGCTTGACGTTGTTGCCCGGATGAAACTTCGTTCCGCGCTGCCGAACGAGAATCGATCCGGCGGTTACCAGCTCGCCGCCGAAGGCTTTGACGCCAAGATACTGCGGATTACTGTCACGGCCGTTTCGCGAACTGCCCAGTCCTTTTTTATGAGCCATGTTCTACTCCACGAAAATTATTTCTTGATACTGTCGATTTCAATCTTCGTAAACTGCTGGCGGTGACCGTTGAGCTTGCGATAGCCCTTCCGGCGCTTCTTCTTGAATACCAGCACTTTCTCGTCTCTCATGTGCTCGAGCACTTTCGCGGTGACCGTGGCGGTATCGACACGCGGGGTTCCCACGACCACGCCCGCATCGTCGGAATACAGCATCACCTCGTCAAATTCGACGGTGCTGCCGACTTCGGATTCGAGCAGCGGGACGTACAGCTGCTGAGATTCGGTAACCTTGAACTGCTTCCCGCTGATGTTGACAATCGCGTACATTTCTGTTCCTTCTATTCTCAAGTGTTCTTCACTCTACCAGAATAAGGAATGTAGCCAATTCCTGAATGACAGTCAATAGGCGTGAAGCGCAACGTGCGTATTTGTGCCTTGTTCGGGGCTTGCGTGTCTCCGTATATTTCCACGGTGAATACGAGATACCGCATCCTTCGATATGTTATCATCGCGGCCCTGCCGCTCATCCTGTTTCCGTTCCATCGTTCCCCGGTTCTCTTCGCTCAGCAGCATGACGCTGCCGATTCACTCGGCCGCACGGAGGAACAGCGCGCCGATGTGGCGCTGAATATGTTCGTCGTGGGCTCGATGTACGAGTTCCAGGAAGAGTATGCGAAGGCGCTGACCGCCTACGAGCGGGCGCTCGACTACGATAACGACGCGGCCATTCACGCCGCCGCGGCGCGCGCGGCGATGCAGCTCAAACGCAGCACGGACGCGATCGGGCATCTGCGAAGCGCCGTGCGGCGCGATCCCGGTGCTCTCCGTCTCAAACGGATGCTGGCGGAGCTGTATCTCTCCTCGAAACAGAACGATTCCGCTGCAGGCATGCTCGAAGATATCCTGCGCCGCGACACATCGGACAATACGTCGCGCATGCTGCTCGGACGGCTCTATGAATCGGATGACACCCTCAGCGCCATGATGGAATACCGCCGCATCCTGCTGCACGGCATGGATCGTGATGCCGCGTATCGTCTGGCGAATCTCTATAGCCTGCGCGGCAGTCTCGACTCGGCGACGGCCGTGCTGGAACAGCTGCGGGAGATCAACGGTCCGACCGAGCATCTGCTGCAGACCACCGCCAATCTGTACATGCGGCAGTTCGATTTTACACAGGCCGCTGCGCTGTACGATTCGCTCAGCACGTCGCATCCGGACAAACCCGGCTACAGGCTGCTGCTGGCCGAAGCGCGCATGAACGGCGGTGACTGGGCCGCGGCCTCCGACCTGCTGTTTCCGCTGGCGGGAAACCGCGACGTCGGTCACGAAGACCGCATGCAGATCGGCAAGATCTTTTTCCAGAAAGCCCTGCAGGACCGCCGTGACATCGAGCGCGCGGTCAGTGTTTTCGACACGCTGCATACTGATTTCCCCGATGACTGGCGGCCGCTCTGGTTCCGCGGTGCAGTGCTGTTCAACGAAGGCGAAACCGACGGAGCTATCGCGTCGTTCAAGGAAGTGCTCCGCATCGCGCCTGACAATCGCGAAGCCGCCTCGATTCTCGTACGCGCACTCGTCTCGCGCGAACGCTATGCCGCCGCGATCGATGTGCTCTCCACGCTGCGCGAAAACGGAAACGCCGATGCGCAGATCATGATCATGCTCGGCGAGCTGCATGCACTCACCGGAGATCGAGACGCGGCGCGCGAAGCCTGGAACGCGGCGCTCAGGCGTGATCCGGGTAACGAGGAACTGCAATCCCGCATCAAACAACTCGATAATCAACACTGACATTTCCACAGACAACGCCCCTATGCGCATATCATCCATCCTGCTGACAATCGCGATTTCCATCACCGTCTTCGGCTGCGCGGGCACCCCCGCCATTGACACCAGCAAACCGATCGATCCCGACCGTGTCATATCGCTGGTCGAAAAGCGCAACGCCGGCCTGCAGGCGCTGGAGGGCTACGGAAAGCTCTCTGTCGATTCACCGGAGTTTTCCAACAGCGGATCAGTCGCGCTGACCATTCTCAAGCCCGACAGCATGCAGCTCGAAATCAGCGGACCGTTCGGTGTGACCCTCGCCCGCGCCATGGTCACGCGCACGGATTTCGTCTTTTACAACGGCTGGGAAAACACCGTGGCCGAGGGAGAGACGACCGTGGGCAATCTGCGCAAGGTGCTGCGCCTCGCGCTCGGATTCTCCGATATCCTCGATATCATGACCGGAACGTTCGGCTTTGGCCTCGTGCCGGAAAACATCCCGCCGGTCACCGCGCTTGACGGCAGCGAATACACGCTCACCTGGCGCGACGGTAACGAAACGCTGGAATACGTCGTCGATCTGGACTACCTCGCCGTGCAGCATTTCACGCGGCGCGAACAGGGCATCGTGCAGGAGGAAATCACCTTCCGTGATTTCCGGAAAAAATCAGGATTCCATCTTCCCCAGGTCATCACCATCAGCCGTCCCTCGAACGACGAGAGTTTCTCCATTGTCTACAGCTCCCAGAGCATCAATGACCTCCCCGTTGAGTTCACATTCTCCTATCCGAATTCCGCTCGAAAGATTTCTTTCTGACAGTTGCAGGCGAAATCTCAAGCAATTCGTCACCCGATCCGCGTAACCTGTTAGAATACATTTGTTTTCCCTTGCGAAATCCGTTAGTTTTTCACAAACAGGACGGATCCTTCTCGCACGCATGCAGGTTATTCATCGCCACATCCTTGTTCTCCTACTCGGCGGGTTCTTCCTCGTACCACTTGCCTGTTCGCCGCTGCTTGCGCAGAGTGTGAAGACGAAGCAGCGCGAGCTGAAGGAGTTGCGCGATGAGATTGAAAAATATGAGAAGCGTATCAAGGAGGGCGAACGCCAGGAACGGAGCACACTGCAGCGTATCGACGATTACGACCGGCAGACGTCACTGATTCGTGACCTGCTCAGCCGTCTCTCGGAGGAGATCACCGCCAATCGCAGGGAGATTCAGATTTCACAGCTCAACCTCGCCACGGCAGAGAAGGAGCTGAAAAAACTCAAACGCGAATATGCGCGCACCATCGTGAGCATGTACAAGCGCGGGCGCACACACGACACCGAGCTGCTGCTCTCTTCGCGCAGCATCAACGAATTGTTCATCCGATCGAAGTATCTGAAGGCGTACACGGAGCACCAGCGTCAGAACGCAGCGGAGATCCGCCGGCGGAAAGAAAAAATCGAAACGGAAAAGATGCTGCTGGAGGAAAAGCTCCACGAGCAGGAGCTGGCCATCGCGGAGAAACGCGAGGAGGAGTCCTCGCTCAAGCGCAAAGTGAACGAACATAAACAGCTGCTCGCCAGGGTGCGGCAGGATGTGCAGTCGTACGAAAAGCAGCTCAGGCGCAAGCAGGCCGCGGCACGCAAGGTGGAACGCATGATTGCCGATCTGATCGAGCGCGAACGCAAACGCATCGAGGCCGAGCGCAAAGCCATGGCAAAGAGGGAGGGAAAGGCGGAGATGGCGGCGCTGCCCTCAAAGCCGATTTCCAACACAGCCTTCGGCCGGCTACGGGGACGACTGCCCTGGCCGGTATCAAAAGGGTCGGTGGTCGGGTTTTTCGGGGAGCATACCAATCCGCGCTGGGGAACCGTCACCATCAGCAACGGCATCGATGTCGCCGTCCCGAGCGGTACCTCGGTACGCAGCGTCGCCGATGGCGTCGTCTCGATCAAGAGTTTTATCGCCGGATACGGCAACCTGCTGATCATCAATCATGAAGACGGGTTCCGCACCGTGTACGCGCACCTGTCTGAAATCACCGTGCGCGAACAGCAGAAAGTGAATGCGGGACAGGTGATCGGCCGAAGCGGCGAGGGCGTCACCGGTCCCGTACTGCATTTTCAGCTCTGGTATGAAAAGATCAAGCAGGATCCCCTGCTCTGGCTGGCGAAACGCTAGACGAGGTCCAGGGCCGCGAAGCGTATGGTCCTGCCGCGTGGGTATGCGCCACGGCCCCTCCGCAGCGGCAGTGCCGCATCCCCCCTTGCGCGTCAGTGCACCGCATCCCCCCTTGTGCGTCAGCGCACCGCGTCAGCGCAAATCTTTCCCCGTGATGTAATCCTTCAGGTAATGAATCGTGACATCCTTCTCATCGTGTTGCGACTTGACGAGATCACCGATGGAGATCATGCCGGCCACGTAGCCTTCCTGGAGGATCGGCAGGTGACGAATCCTGCGGTCGGTCATGACCTGCATGACGTCTTCGACATCGTCGTCGAGCTGTCCGATGATGAGATTGCTCGTCATCGAATCGCGGACGAGAATTTCATTGAGACGCCCGGCATCCGTCGCGCAGATCCGCAGGATGTCGCGCTCGGTAAAAATGCCGAGAGGCTTCGCGTCGTCGACGACGAGCAGCGAGCCGATATTGTACTGTATGAGCATGTCAATGGCGTCCTTCACCGTCTTGTCCGGATGGATGCTGAACACGGTGGAGCCCTTGGCCTTCACGATATCCTTGAGTTTCATGGAAGGTTCTCCTCGGAATACTGCGTTTCGGGATGTGATGGATAACAGGATAGGCATTGTCCGCTGAAAACGCAAGACCGCCGAAACGCGGATGCGCTCCGGCGGTTCGTTTCTGCTCAGTCGTCCACTCGATTATTCCATGCAGTCCCCGGGGGCACGTGCGCGAAGTTCCATGATCTCCGCGACGATCAGGGTGCTGTCAAAATCTTCGACAACCTCCGGACCGGCATTCTCCTCGATATGCGCATCCGCGACGAGGAACACGCCGCTGGGGTTGTCCATGATGATGTCGTCATATTCCCTCTGCATGCGTTCCATCAGAAGCGGATCAGACTTGACGAGGTAGGTATACTCCGAGTTGCAGGGAGTGAATACCATCACGTCTTCCTGCTCGTCAAGCACGCCGCTGAATTCGATCTCGGTGGCATTATCGAGCGCATGGACGGTCACCGATACTGAATCGGGATGTCCATCGGTCAGAACGGGATAGGTTTCCTTCGTGAGCATGAGAACGTCGTTCCCTCCGCTGACACGCGCCTGGATGCCGTACAGGCGGTCGCGGTCTATCTGCCCGGGCATGACCTCGATACGGAAGGTGGCAGGGATGACATCAGGGAGTGGGATTTCCTGCTCCGCGACCACGCTGATCCGGTCCATGTCGGTCATGTCCACAAGTTCGACAGTCAGCATTGCATCTTCCGGCAGGGGCACGGTGTCACTGTAATGCACGTAACCCTCGACATCCAATGGCCGCGGTGAGCTGTCACATGCGCTCATCAGCAGCAGCACTGCCGGAACGAGCAAAACACTCCACGTGACTCTGGTCCATCGGAATTTCATCGTATCACCTCATTTATTTCTACATGGGGGAAACAGCCATCCGACACCATCCTCTGACCGCTCCCCGCGGCATGGATGACGTCTCATTCTCAAACATTCGTATCTATTGATCTGATTTCATGGCTCTATTCACACAACGGTGCCGGGGGCGGGAATTGTTCCATGAGCCCGCCGGCATCACGTGCACTTCATTATTCACCCACGGACACGCAGGCAGACCGACGTCGCGTACCCCTGTTCTCCACATGAACAGGCGTATGGCTCGCGTCAGCTCTTTTTCCCGGCGGACCCGCCGCCCGGACAGCGGGCGACATCCATCCACGTCCGTACGCCCCCGTCAGTCCCTCAGAGAAGGAAAGAGATCAGGATACCCGCGGCGACGGCGGAGCCGATCACACCCGAGACATTCGGTCCCATCGCATGCATGAGGAGGTAATTGCTCTTGTCGTACTCGAGGCCGATGTTGTGACAGACGCGCGCCGAGTCGGGCACGGCCGACACGCCAGCCGCGCCGATGAGCGGATTGATTTTGTTCCCTTCCTTCAGGAAGAGATTCATGAACTTGGCGAAAAGCACACCGCATGCCGTGGCCACTGCGAAGGATGCCGCACCGAGCACGAAGATCAGCACCGACTGTGGGGTGAGGAAAGTGGTGGCCTGCGTGGATGCGCCCACCGTTACGCCGAGTAGAATCGTGACGATGTCAATGAGCGGATTCCGCGCGGTTTCCATCAGCCGCTTGGTGACCCCGCTCTCCTTGAGCACGTTTCCGAAAAACAGCATTCCCAGCAGTGGCAGTGACCCGGGCGAAATGAAGCCCGTGACGATGAAGCCGACAATCGGGAACATGACCTTTTCTTTCTGCGACACGGCGCGCGGCGGCTTCATGCGGATCAGCCGTTCCTTTTTATTCGTGAGCAGCCGCATGATCGGCGGCTGGATGATGGGGACAAGTCCCATGTACGAATACGCGGCGATGGCAATGGCGCCGATCAGATGCGGTGCCAGTTTGGAGGCAATGAAGATGGCCGTCGGACCGTCGGCGCCGCCGATGATCCCGATCGCGCCTGCCTCGTCGGGACTGAATCCCAGCGCGAGCGCACCGAGCAGTGTCAGAAAGATGCCGACCTGCGCGGCGGCACCGAGCAGTACGAGCTTGGGATTGGACAGCATGGCCGAAAAGTCGGTCATGGCACCGATGCCCAGGAAGATGAGCGGCGGATATATCCCCTTGATAACCCCATAGTACAGGTAATTCATGACACTCCCTTCTTCGTAGATGCCGATCTGCATGCCGACATCTTCGAGAAAGGGAATGTTGCCGATCAGGATGCCGAAGCCGATGGGAATGAGCAGCAGCGGCTCGTAATCCTTCTTGATCGCGATCCAGATGAAAAACAGTCCCGCCGCGATCATGACCATGTGCCCCACGGTCACATTGGCGAAACCGCTGTAAGAGAGAAAGTGAAAAAAGCCATCCATGTCCCTATCCTCCGATCTCGATCAGCGGATCACCTTCGAGCACGTTGTCACCCTTTGCGACTTTCAGGGATGCAACCGTGCCGTCCATCGGCGAAGAAATGTTGTTTTCCATTTTCATCGCCTCCATGACCATCAGCACGTCGCCGGCTTTGACGCTGTCGCCCTCTTTGACCTTCAGTTCGAGAATCACACCCGGCAGCGGCGCCTTGATGCTCTTTCCCTTGCTCGCGTCGGGCTTGGACGTTTTGCGCGGCCGCTCGGTCTCCGTGTGGTACACCGGCTTTCGTGTCAGTGTCGGCGTTTTCGACACGCGTCGCTCCGCCTCGTATTCCACCTCGTACACCGTGCCGTTGACTTCAACGGAGGCAATGCCTTCGTCTATTTTCCTGATCTCGACGGCATAATCGTTGCCGTGTATTTTCATCGAGAATTTCCGATTGGAATCCATGTTGCTGCGTCCTTGCTCAGCGTTTGGAAAGATGTTTGAAAGGGGATGGTGTCATGCCGTAGAGCTTCGAGCTCCAGGGCGAGTAGGGTTTGGACACCTTCTTGATCGTGATGATGGTGCGCTCCTCATCATGCAGCTCGAAGAGATGGTGCTGCAGCGCCGTGGCGATGGCCGCCACCACTTCTCCGGAGACACCGTTGCGTTCCGGCTGCGCGTCCTCGGGCGAAGATTCGCGTTTCGGCGAACCGATGCGTTTGAGCAGCCGGATGATGAGGGATATCACCGCCAGGGAGGAAAACACGATGATGATACCGATGATGGCGATCATGATGCCATCCCCGGCAAGGATGCTTTCGATTCCCGTATGCTCCCATCGCGCCAGTGTATCCGCCGCAGCGGCTGCGTTCTGTGCCTGCATGCGACCTCCTACAGCGGAATGTTACTGTGTTTCTTCATCGGCAGCGAGTCACGCTTCGTGCTGAGACTCTGCAGGGCGCGGATGATGCGGAAGCGCGTGTTGCGCGGCTCGATGACGTCGTCGATATACCCGTACTTCGCCGCGACATACGGCGTGGCGAATTTCTTGCGGTACTCCTCCTCCATCATGGAGATGAACTGACCCCGCTGCTCGGAGTCTTTCTCCGAGAGTTCGCGTCCGTAGAGCACCTCGATGGCTCCGCGGGGACCCATGACGGCGATCTCGGCCGTCGGCCATGCGTAATTGATATCACCGCGCAGATGTTTTGATCCCATCACATCGTAAGCGCCGCCGTATGCCTTGCGCAGGATGATGGTCACCTTTGGCACCGTGGCTTCGCCGTATGCGAAGAGCAGCTTCGCGCCGTTGGTGATGATGCCGCCATACTCCTGCGCCGTTCCCGGAAGGAAGCCCGGCACATCGACGAGGGTGACGATGGGAATATTGAACGCATCACAGAAGCGGATGAAACGCGCACCCTTGCGTGAACTGTTGATGTCGAGCACTCCGGCGAGATAGCTCGGCTGATTCGCCACGATGCCCACCGACTGCCCGTTGAAGCGCGCGAAACCGACCACGATGTTTGGCGCGTAGCTGCGGTGAACCTCCAGGAACTCGCTGTTGTCGACGACCGCGTGAATCACTTCCTTTATGTCGTACGGCTTGTTGGCGCTGTCGGGAATGATGTAGTTCAGCGCATCTTCCAGCCGGTCGATGGGATCGCTGGTCTCGATCCGCGGCGGCTCTTCCATGTTGTTCTGCGGAATGAAACTGAAGAGCTTGCGGATGATGGCAATCTGTTCCTCGTCGTTCTCGCAGGCGAAATGCGCCACGCCGGATTTCGCCGTGTGGATGTGTGAGCCACCGAGCTCTTCAGTGGTGACATCCTCATTCGTTACGGATTTCACGACCTTGGGCCCTGTAACGAACATATAGCTCGTCTCCTTGGTCATGAGGATGAAGTCCGTGATGGCCGGGGAGTAGACCGCGCCTCCCGCGCAGGGACCGAAAACGCCCGAAATCTGAGGGATCACGCCGGACGAAAGGATATTCCGTTCGAAGATGTCCGCATAGCCACCGAGACTCTTGACGCCCTCCTGGATTCGCGCGCCGCCGGAGTCATTGAGTCCGATCACCGGCGCTCCCGCCTTCGTGGCCATGTCCATGATCTTGCAGATTTTCTTCGCATACATTTCCGAGAGCGAACCGCCGAACACCGTAAAATCCTGGGAAAAAACGTACACCAGGCGTCCGTCGATCGTTCCGTAGCCCGTCACCACGCCATCGGAAAGAAATGCCTGATTCTCCAGGCCGAAATCGATGCAGCGGTGACTGACAAACATGTCGAATTCTTCAAAGCTTCCGTCGTCGAGCAGGAGTTCGAGGCGCTCACGCGCGGTCAGCTTGCCCTTGGCATGCTGCGATTCAATGCGCTTCTCGCCCCCTCCCATCCGCGCCTCCTCGCGTTTCTGCAGGAGTTCCTTGATCTTGTCTTCAATAGCCATTGTCGAGCGTCCTTCAGACGATTTGATGATGGAATATGCAGGCGGATAATTCCCTGCCGGCATGTACAATGATATTTCCATACTCCCAATTGTTACAAAATTAGCGATTGAAGGTATCAGTTCCAAAGCAATTTGTGATCGCAATACGCGACGGGCTCATTCGGACTGCAGAGATCCTGCAGGCGGAGAGAAACAGCGCTCCCGGTCAGACGGAGAAACAAAAAATTTCGCCGCAAGCGGACTGTTTTTCGTATATTCAATGGATATTATCCCTTTCAACCGTGCGGGAGATATGAACCGTCAGCGCCTTTTCTCCATTCTCAAAGTGACGATCACCTTCCTGATCGTCGCCTTCTCCATTTATTTCTCCGTGTGGAAGGTCGACTTCAGTGAGCTGGGACGCAGTTTTCAGACGGCGAATTACTGGTACGCGGTGCTGATCATCATACCGATCATTCTCTCGCATTACGCCCGCGCCGTGCGCTGGAAGGTCATCCTCGCGCGCATTCATCCCGGCGTCCGCATGAACAACCTGTTCGGCGGCGTGATGATCGGGTATTTCATGAACAACCTGATCCCCCGCAGCGGCGAGCTGATCAGGCCCTGGTTCACCGCGCAGGCGGAGGAGAAAACATCCTACAGTTCCCTGCTTGGCAGCATCATCGTCGAGCGTTTCATCGACACGGTCGCGCTGCTACTGATCATCGCGGCGATCATGGTCGTGGACGAGCATCTTTTCGACGGCTTCGAGGAGATCGGCGTGCAGGCGGACGTCGTTCGTCCCATTCTCTACATGGCCATATTCCTCGGCATCGTCTTCATTGTCATCGCTCCCAGCAAACTCGGCATGTGGCTGGCGCAGACGATGACCGCGCCCCTTCAGTGGATCGCACGAAAGACGGGTGTCGAAAAGCTGGCGAGCCTGCGCACCTCGGTGCTGGACATGTTCAGCAAACTGCAGCTCGGCTTCGGAGCCATCCGCAGTGTGAAGCAGGTGGTACTCGTCATAATCTACACGCTGGTCATCTACGTGCTCTACCTGCTGCCGCTGTACATCATGTTTTTCGCGTTCGAGAGCGGCCGGACAGCCGAGGCTACCATGTTCGCCGCCCTGGAGATCTGGGCCGTCACAGCGCTCGGCTATGCAATCGCTCCGACACCCGGGGCCTTCGGCGTGTTTCACGTCACCGCACGGATCGCACTGATGAAATTCGTCGATTTCACCGAGGCAGATGCCGTCGCGTATGCCACGTTGACGCATTTCGTCAACTATCTTATCCCCATCGCGCTCGGGATCTATTATCTCGTCACGCGCGGACTGTCATTCTCCTCCCTGGTGAAAGCGCGCAGCGCTACCTGACAGCGCCGAAACAGCATCCCAATGATCCGATTATTTCCATGAACACATCCGCACTGTTTGACGCATACACCTGGCCATCCGGACTCGAAACGGAGAACCGCCTCATCATGGCGCCGATGACGACCTGGTCGTCCCATGGCGACGGACGCATCCACCCCGATGAAATCGCATACCTGCGCAGGCGGACGCCGGGTCTCGGCATGGTGATCACCGCCGCCGCCTATGTGCAGCCGCTCGGACATGCGTTTCCCGGCCAGTGGTCCTGTCACGACGACAGCATGATCCCATCGCTCCGTGCCGCCGCGGATGTCATCCATGAACAGGGCGCGAAGGCGATTCTTCAGATTCATCACGGCGGACGCATGTGTCCCGCCTCCCTGCTGGACACGCAGCCCGTCTCGGCAAGTGGCGAAGCGGCGGAGCGTCCCGATGCGGACACACCGCGACCGATGACGACCGGGGAAATCGAACAATGCATCCTTGCTTTTGCCGAGGCCACGCGTCGAGCGATCGAGGCCGGGTACGACGGCGTGGAAATCCATGGCGCCAACACCTATCTGCTGCAGCAATTTTTCTCACCGCATTCGAACCGGCGCACCGACGCCTGGGGCGGGTCGCTGAAGAAGCGCATGCGCTTTCCGCTTGCCGTCACCGACGCCGTCCTTGCGGCGGCGAAGAGCGCCGGGCGCCCGTTCGCCGTCGGCTATCGCATCTCGCCCGAGGAGATCGAGGAACCGGGCATCACCATGGGCGACACGCTGCAGCTGGTTGACGCGCTGGCCGCGCGTCCCCTCGACTGGCTCCATGTTTCCGTTCGGAGCTACTTCGCCGGAAGCATGCGCGATGACACCGACCCGGTGCCGCCCACACGGCACATTATCGAGATGCTCGACGAGCGTCTCCCGGTCATCGGTGTCGGACTCGTCTATTCACCGGACGAAGCGGCGGCCCTGCTCGAGGACGGATGCGCGGCGGTGGCCCTCGGCCGCATCCTGCTCATGGAGCCCGACTGGCCGGCAAAGGCGCGCGACGGCAACACGGCGGACATCCGTCACGCGCTGCCCGCGTCTGGCGGCGATACACAGCTGACGATCCCGATGCCCATGTACCGCAAACTGCTCAGCCGCGCCGGCTGGCTGCCGCTGGAATAATTGAAGATGAAATCAGTATTGATCGTCACATATTATTTTCCTCCCTCCGGCGGACCGGGCGTGCAGCGTGTGCTGAAGTTCTGCACGTACCTGCTGCAGTTCGGCTGGCGACCGATCATCCTCACCGTGAAGGATGCGGACTATCCCGCGCGGGACGAATCCCTGCTCAATGAAATTCCCGAACAGGCGGTCGTCTACCGCACGCCCATCCTCGAACCCTACGCGCTGTACCGCATGTTCACCGGGAAAAAAAAAGGCACGCCGGTGGATGTGAATACCATCCCCAAACCCGGTGAGAGGCGCTCGCTGCAGGAGCGTCTGGCGGAGTTCGTCCGCGCGACTTTCTTCATACCGGACGCGCGGATGGGCTGGATCAAATCCGCCGTCACCGAGGGACAGGAAATCATCAGGAAGCACGACGTGCAGGCCATCTATTCCTCCTCCCCGCCGTACACCTGTTCGGTCATCGCGCGCAATCTCAAGCGCAAGACCGGACTGCCCTGGATCTCCGGGTTCCGGGATCCCTGGCGCGGTTTCCTCTCCGCCCCGAATCGCTGGTGGCTGCCAGACTGGATCGACCGCCGTCTCGAGCGTTCGGTGTACCGCGAGTGCGACCGCATGGAAGTGGCGTGGCGCGGCATCGCGAAGGATTTCAATGAGAAGTATCCGCATATCGACACGAGCAAGGTGCATCACCTCCCCAACGGCTTTGACAGCGCCGATTTCCCGACGGTAGAGGTCATCGAAAAGCAGCTGTTCACCGTCACTTATACCGGATCGATGTACGGCAAGCGCAATCCCGAAACGTTTTTCGAAGCCGTCAGCGTCCTCGTAAAAGCGGGGAAAATAGATCCGGCGAAGATTCAGCTGAAATTCATCGGCCGTTTCGGCGCTGAAGTGCGCACCATGTTCGATCATCCCGTGCTGCGTGACAGCATCGAAGTGCACGACTACATGCCGCATGCCGCTAGCGTGCGCCATCTTTTCCAGAGTGACGCCCTGCTGATGGTTGTCGACGATTTCAAGGGAAACGAGGAAATCGTGCCCGGGAAAGTCTATGAATACATGGGGTCGGGGAAGCCGATTATCACGCTGGCGCCGGAGGGCGCGGTGACCGAGGTAATCGAAGAGACGCGCTCCGGGCGCTGCGCGCGCTCACAGGACATCGATGCCATCGCAGATATCTTCCTGGACTTCTACACCCAGTGGGGAAACGACACGCTCGGCACCGATCAGAAGCGCGAAGAAGTCGAACTCTACGAACGCCGTGAAATCACCCGCCGTCTCGCATCCCTGCTCGATGAGGTCAGCTCGGGGAATCCGCAGATGTGACAGTACGATACAGCGCGAGGGTTACTCCGGAGATGGACGAGCCGATGGCTCGTCCCTACTATATCAGCACACCGACGCCCACGAGCAGCGCGATGGTGCCGAGCGAGTGATCGGACTTCGACACCTCTCCTTCCCAGGAGTAACTCTGATGCCGGTAATTGACCTCGATACGCACAATCCCGCTCGGACCGGTTCGGAGCTTGACACCGGCTCCGGCCTGGAGAATGGTCACATCGTAGTCATTGAGACGTGTCACCGATGCGAGATCCATGAAACCGGGCACGGAAAGCGCATTCGCAAGCCCCGCTCCGGCACGCAGGTATGGCGCCACCCAGCTCCGGCGGATGGGGTAGGTATAAGATAAGTTTGCGACACCGGAATGCACCGGACGTGCACCCTCGATTGCACGCATCCCCAGCTCGAGCTCGAGTGACAGATGGTCCAGGAGATAATATCCCGGAGTGAATGCGACGTAGGCGTACTTGCGCGTCTCGGAATCCTCGTCACTCATGTTCATTCCCTCGTAGGAGTACTCCCATTTCACGGTTTCATCCAGCGAACCGGCAGTCGCCAGCATCGACATTTCAATCGTCCCCTTGGAAAATTGCGCGCGCGCTGTTGTTGCGATCAGCAGCACTGCGGCAGCCAGCAGCAGCGGTTTCATCACGCCCTCCAGTACTGGTGGTGAATGTGCGGGATCCCTATTCCCCCGAAACCGCTGCGCAGTATCCGCGCACGGCGGAATGCGATCCTGCATGATTTTTTTATCGACGCACAATAACGGAAAAAGAGCACAGTGTCAACCAACACAGGCGGGCCATCATGCAACACAGGCGGGCCGTCATGGCCCGCCTGTCTGAAAACGAACTGTCGTGATGCGCTATTTGACGTCAGGGAAGAGCTTCGCCAGCACGGCACGCTCGGGCTTCGGCGTCGCGTAACTGACAATGATCAGCATCCCGATGGATCCGATGAGCGCAGGATAAATACTCGGGATACCCCAGGCATCCTCCCCGATCATCACCTGCGGAGCCACGTACGGAATCACGAAATCAAACACCAGCGCGAGGACGGCGCCCGTGATAATGCTGGCGATCCCCCCCTGCCGTGTTGCGCGCTTCCACGACAGCGCGGCGAACAGCGCCGGGGTTATGGCCACCCCGTACATCGTGTAGGCGAAGTAGGCGTATTTCAGCACCGAGATCTCCCACTGCAGCACCGTGGGAATGAAGATCATCAAAAAGGCGACCAGACCGAGCACCACGATGAAAATCTTCTGCAGCGCCACCATGGTGGTCTGCGAGGCGTCTTTGTTGATGAATGTCTGATAGATGTCGCGCATGATGTTCGTCGACGGACTCAGCAGATAATTCATGCCCGTCGAAATCACGACGACAACAGCGGCGGCGAGCAGGAGGAGCCCCACCGGCGCGGGCACCATGTCACGCGCGGCATACAGCACGACGGCGGCCGGATCGATCGTTCCGTCGGTCCAGTAATAACTCGCGGCATAAATGGCGATCACGACGATCACCGTCTCCACGACCATCGTACCGATGATCCAGAGCACGACGGCTTTCTTCGCGTCACCCGGTGTCTTTGCGCTGTAAAATTTCTGATACATGCTCTGCACGCCCAGCAGCAAGAACATTGTCGCAAGGAAATAGCTGAACGCCTTCAGGAAAGGATACTCACCGAATTCAGGAGAGATGAGCAGCATGTGCGACCCGGGAAGGACCTCGGCGGGAGCACCGAGCCCGCCCGCCGTCACCACGACAAACGGTACCGATACGATACATGCCAGCATGATGATGATGCCGTTCGGGAGATCGGTGTGGGCCACTGCGATCATGCCCCCGATCGCGGTAAAGAGGATGACGAAGCCCGCGGCCAGCGCCTGTCCCACCTCCACGCTCACCGCGCCCTCGGTGATCACACTGAGAATGTATCCACCGGCGCGGAACTGGTATGACACAATGGTGGTGAACGCGATGATCAGCGCGATGGCGCCGAAGAGACGCGCGAATTTCCCGTAGCGTTCCTCAAGGATGTCCCCGATGGTGTACTGTCCGAACGTCCGGATCTTCGCCGCGAGGAAATAAATGATTGCGATACCGACCCATGCGCCGGCAGGCATCCACAGCGAGCTCCAGCCCGCGCGATACGCGTACTCCGCCCCGGCGATGAATGTGCCCGAGCCGATCCAGGTACAGACCAGCGTGAATACCATCTTGGTCACACCGAGACTGCGTCCGGCGACCATCATGTCGTCCTGCGTCTTGACCTTGCGCGCCTGAATGAAGTTGTACACCGTCAGCGCGATGAGATAGGCGAGAATAATGATGATATAGGTTGTCATGAACGCACCAGTTTATGAATATGGAATTCGCGGTCGGACATTGAGAAAGGATACAGCTCTTCGGGATATTACGAGGCCGACTGCAGCGCCGAGCCAGCGGCTCGGCGTTACAGCAGATAGCACATCAGCCAGATTCTCACAAATGTCATTGGTAGCCATTCGAGGGAACACGAACGGTGCATCGTCAGCTCAGGTTCAGGATGGGAATCACTTCCTCCTGGATGGCGCCGGTGACTTCCACATCGCCCTCGTCGGTGACGAACACGTCGATCTCCGTGCGGAAGCCGATTTTCTCATGTTCCATGTAGATGCCGGGCTCGATACTGAAGCAGGTGCCGGGAAGGATGAGACGTTCATCCTTCGTCTCAAGGTTGTCGATGTGCCCGCCGTTCCCGTGAACCTCGAGCCCGATGTTGTGTCCCGTACGGTGGACGAAATACTCGCCGTAGCCGGCATCCTCGATCACCTTGCGCACGGCGTCATCGACCTCCCAGCCGGCGACCTGTTCGCCCTTCGCGAAGCGATCGCGCACCATCTGGAATCCGGTGTCACGGGCGTCGCGGGCAATCGCGAAAATCTCCGCAATGCGCGCGGGGATCTCCGTACCGATATATCCCATCCATGTGATGTCATAATAGATGCCGCCCGGCCGGTCTTTCTTGGCCCAGAGGTCAAGCAGCAGCAAGTCGCCTTCCTTCATCCCGAAGCTGTTCTCTTCTGTCGGCTCGAAATGCGGATCGGCGGCATGCTCGTTGATGGCGACAATCGGACCGTCCTCCCAGGTCATGTTGTTCTTGCGCATCAGATCATGCATGAAATGCTGGATCTCCACCTCGCGCGGATGCTCACCGGCCTTGATGCGGCGCGCGACTTCGCGGAAGGTTTCGTCTTTCACCATCTGCATCACTTCCCCGGCCTCTTTGTGGCTCTCGAAATCCTCCATCGACAGGTGCGCCTCGAAGCGGCCGACAAGGTCGCCACTCGACACCACGTCTACGCCAAAGCTGCGGATCAGCTCGACCGTGCCGGCATCGACGATGGAGACGTAGGGGATATTATTGTTCGGGGAATACTGCATGGCAACGGTTTTCGCATTGCCGAGAATGGATTTCAGCATGTCCTGCAGCTGCGTCCACGGCAGATAGACATGCTTCTCGCCCGGCAGATGGTCGCAGCGCCACGGCTCGATGCGATGCACCAGCTTCTGCGGCTCGCCTTCCGCGGGGATGAAATAGAACCAGCGGCGCGAGGCGAAGCGCCCGGTGTCCATCTGGAGAATGCGCGCCGCGATGGCGTCGCGATCGTGAAAATCATAAAAAAGCCAGCCGTCGATGCCGGCCTCGCGAAGGGCGGACTGAATTGCCTTGAGATCCATATGCGTTTCTTCCTCTTGATTATACATGGTCGTATCAATGGAAGATAGTGAATTCAGCTTCGCGGCGCACTTTTCAAGAGTGCAAAGTACAAAGTGCAAAGTGCAAATCAGCATTCTGCATGCCTTTGCACTTTGCACTCTGCGCTTTGCACTTCTTCTCAATCACTCAGTACCCGCCATGTGTCAACATTATGGCACATACACCGAGTACGCCCCCGGTTTGCAGGTAGCGACGACGCGTCGCGCCTGATGTGTGAGGATTTCACCGTCGACGTGAACCGGCAGTGGGTAGTCGAGATGGATATCGAGATGCGCTCCCTGATGATACGTCACTTCCCGCGCAAGGATATGGGTTCCCTTCAGCGCACGCGGGAGCACCTGCAGCACCCTGCCGACACCGATCTGGCGCACGTGGCACAGATCCAGCAATCCGTCGTTCACCTGCGCCTTCGGTGTGAGCCGAAATCCTCCGCCGCTTGTCGTACCATTGCCGATGCAGGCGAGAAAGAGGCTCTCGGTGAGCTCGCGATTCTGCAGAACGGTAGTGGACGGCACCGAGCGATATTTCCAGAGCACGCGGAAGACAGCAAGCAGGTACGGCAGAATCCCTGAGCCGAAGCGCCGCCTAGATACATCCACCGCGACCGCGGCGTCGAAACCGATACCCAGCGCGTTGATGAATCGGCGGGAGATCGGGTTTTCCTCCTCGTCGACCACGTCCGCGCACACAGCGTCAACGGACGTTGTATTCCCCCGCATCAATGCATCAAACGTATTGCGCATGCTGCGTATTCCCAGGACGCGCGCAAAATCATTCCCCGTGCCAAGCGGCAGAATCCCGATCGGATGCGCTCCGGGCTGCAGACCGTTGATCACCTCGTTGAGCGTCCCGTCCCCTCCCGCAATACACAGCGGCGCGCCATCGCCCGGGAGGGCGCGCGCGATGGTCGCGGCATGCATGGGACGTGCGGTGACGTATTCTTCCACTGCACAGCCGTCATCATGCAGAGCACGAATAATGCGCCGCAGCTGTCGTCCTGCCCGACCCTGTCCTGCAGCGGGATTCAGGATCAGGTGGACAGTGCGTGGGGATGTGGACATGCCGATAAAATAGAAAGAATCGGCATCATCCGCTAGATCATGATCAGGAAATTGATGCCAAGCACAAGATCAATCGCGTTTTTGTAGCGCTCATCGAGCGGAAAGCGCAGGAGCAGTCCGGGCCAGATCCCGGCGCCCACATCGGCATTGACGGTCATCCCGATCTGATGAAGCGAATTGCTGTCGAAATCCCCCTCATCCTCACTGACATCATACAAACCCGAGAAACCGAGCTGCACCAGCACTCCTTCGTCTTCGTACATGCCGATCAGTCCGTATTTCAGGTAGACGTCCATGATGTCATCACCGCGGTCTTCGGTGAAGACCACGGCCGACGGACCGAAATGGGCGCGAAGTCCGAGCTTTGTCGCGGGAAACATGGTCCGGAAACGGAGCAGTCCCGACACCGGCACCGCATTGGGCTCGAAGGCATCCATGCGATCGATATCCCCGTAATTCGCCCACCGCCGGGCCACCCATTTGTCCTCGTCCGCGATCGGCACGCGCACACCGACGTCGCCGGTGATAATGGCGTCCTCCGAACCGAAACCGAGCCCGATGTAGGGATTTCCGAGCAGGAATTCGCCTCCATCGTCCCCATCGAAATTGGACATCGGCATTTCGATGTGAATCAAAAGGGATTCAGACGTGCGCTGCCGGTAGCCGAGGAACAGCGTTGAGAGAAAAAACCCGGCGCCGTCGCTGTTGTCCAGGAATGGCTTCTGCCACTCCAGTATCAGGCCGTCCATTTCACCGGCACCGACCCAGATCGGCTGTGCGGGGAGTGTCTGTGGAAGGAGGAATGCTGCAAGCATGACAAGCGGGATGAAACGTTTCATGTGTACCTCCGAATGCAATGAGAAATATTCTCTGATTCTGATCTGTTGTAATTGTTGACATTGATGGATGAGAACGTATGGACAATACACATTATTCGCGTGCGGTGCAACGGGGAGGCAGGATGTGACATTTTCTCGTGCTCGATGTGTATCTTACGGGTCCGTTTCACAGAGGAAGAACACATGGCCATCTCCGAAGCTGATCTCAACACCTGGGCGGATTATCTGCTCGATTACTCACTCGGCGGCGTGCAGAGCGACGACATCATCATGATCAAGGGCGAGCACATCACCTGGCCGCTGATGTCGGTGCTGCAGGACAAGATTTTCGCCGCAGGCGGCATCGCCGATATCAATCTCGTGGCACCGGACAACGACCGGGGAAAGGTCTGGGGCGCCGCCATCGCACGTCACGGAAACCTCGAACAGATCGAGCGCGTGCCGCCGTGGCAAGAGGAGCGCTACAATTCGATGACCAAGTACATCGAAATACTCGGCGCGGAGAATCCCGATCTCGCTGCCGGACTTCCCGAGGAGACCGCCATGGCCGTGATGCGCGCGGACGAACCGTACAAACGCATCCGCCTGGCCAAGCCCTGGATACTGACGCTCTATCCCACCGAGGGCTTCGCGAATATGGAAGGAATGACACTCGAGGAATACACCGACGTCATCGTGTCGGCCTCCACGCAGGATCCGCGCGAGCTCGACCGCGTCGAACAGGACATCTACGAGCAGATGGACCGCAGCAGCACAATCCGCATCAAGACACGGCATCCGCATGACCGCCGGGAACTCGAGCTGACCATGGACATCTCCGATCGCGGCGTCGTCAAATGCACCGGGAAGCGAAACTTCCCTGATGGTGAGGTATTCACCAGTCCGAACACAAAGACGACCGAAGGTGAAATCTTCGTCGACCTTCCGGTGTACAACAGCGGCAGCACCGTGCAGGGCATCTATCTCAAATTCACGGGCGGACGCATCACCGACTACAGCGCCGAGATCGGCCAGGACACGCTCAAGAAAATCATCGAGACCGACGAGGGCTCGCATCGTCTGGGCGAGGTCGCGCTCGGCATGAACGCGGGCATCACGAAAGTGCTCAAACACCCGCTGTTCGTCGAGAAAGTCGGCGGCACGCTGCATATCGCCATCGGCGCCAGCTACCCCGAGTGCTACGTGGACGACGAAACAACGGAGGAAGGGAAGGCGGCACTCGACCGCATGCACGAGCAAGGACTGCTCAACCGCTCGGCGCAGCATGTCGACATCGTGACGGATTTCCGCGACGGCGGCGCCGGACTCGGCGTCTGGCTTGACGATACGAAGCTCGAAGTACGCAATGGTATCTGGATCGTTCCGTAAAGGAACGTTTCAGCGGAAAACCATTGTTTTTATTACATTACTGCAACATTTCCCAGATCGACGGGCGGTACGCGTCGAAGCATTTCCGTATCGACAGAGAACCTTGCATGCGAACAAGTGAGCAGGAAGCGTATGAGTATTCATGAGATGAGCAGGGAAGAACTGACCGCCGCGATCGAGGAACGAGACCGGCGTATCGCCACACTCAGGGATGCAAACAGCGACCTCGTCGTGCAGCTGCAGCAGAAAGATTCCAACATCATTCGTATGCAGCGCGAGCTTGAAGAGCGCATGGCGCAATGCATTCGCCGGGAAAACGAGATCCGCCAGAGCACCGACCGTTACGCGTCACTGGTCGACAACATCCCGGGTGCCGTCTATCGCTGTGCGAACGACGTGTACTGGACGATGGAATTCATCAGCAAGCAGATCGAAGAACTTACCGGGTATCCTGCTTCCGATTTCATCAACAACGCCGTTCGCTCATACAACAGCGTCATCCATCCCGACGACGTGCTCAAGGTTGTCGACGCCGTAAACGAGGGCCTGAAGCATAAACGTTCATACACGATAGAGTACCGTGTGCTCCATCGCGACGGAGCGACGGTGGAGGTGTACGAGCGCGGTGCCGGCGTTTACGACGAAGAGGGACACCTGCTCTGGCTCGACGGCGTCATCTTCGACAGGAACCACAGACGACATCGCAGGGATTTGTAGGACGGGTTGCATCCCGCCGTCCCGATCCTCCCGTGCCGCCTGCCCCGCCGCCTGCGCAGCGAAGCCGGGTCAATCGTGATGTCCGCTGGCTTCCGAGTATTCCCGCTCGAGTCGCTCACGCTCCTGCAGCAGGACCGTTTTCCCTTTCATCGTGATCAGTCCCTCCTCCTCGAGTTTCCGCATCGTTCGTGACAGTGTTTCGAGTGTCGTGCCGATATGCGCCGCCAGCAGGGATTTCGAAATTGGCAGCGTGATCAGTGGCAGGGCGCGATCGGGATGGTGCTGCCGTCTGAACTCCTCGAGCAGGTAATGAACGACGCGCGTACGGACATCATGCGCGGTAATATCCTCGAGCTGCGTGGCCAGCGTACGCAGGCGCCTGGAGAGCCCTGCCAGCATGCGCAACGCCAGATCGGGATTTTCTCTCAGCAGTCCCAGAAACCCTTCCTTCTCGATAAACAGCACGCGGCTGTCGGCGAGACATTCCGCATGGGCGGGATAATCCGCACCGGCAAACATCGGGATTTCCGCCAGCGTCTGCGGCGGAAAGAGAATATGCAGAATGGTCTCCCTGCCATCCGGTGAAAGCCGGAACACCTTCACCCCACCCCTGACAACCACGTACATCCCGCGATACGGGTCCCCTTCGTGAAAGAGCAGATGTCCCTTGCCGCACTCCTGCATGCGGCAGTGCGTGGCAACGTGTTCGAGATCCTCTACCTCCAGTTCGGTGAACAGAGGGATGTCGCGGAGAAAGGATATGAGGTCCGGATTTTCCATGAGATGAAAGATATGTGTTGCAGTGAGGACGGACAAGATTGGGCTCTGGGCTGCCGAAGGTCCGCCGTAGCGCAGCGTAGGCGGATGAGCTGTGGGCTGCGCGCGGGGGTCACAGGGTGCAGCAATTCCCTATAAATCTGATCTGAATCAAATTATTTCCTGACTCGCGCTCCTACCTTGCAGACAGATCGAACAGAGAAACAACAAACCGATCACATACAGACAGGAGCGAAATCATGCAGATACAGTGGAACAGTCAGAGCGTGGGCGAGGTGGTGAAGGAGAACATGCACGCCGCCGGGATTTTCGAAACGTACGGAATCGATTACTGCTGCGGGGGACGCCAGTCGCTGGCCGAGGCCTGCGAACGCGGCGGTGTGGATGCCGATCGCGTCCGCGAGGAACTCGAGCAGCTGCCCGAGGCCGGCGCGCCGAATGTGGCGGACTGGGACACGCCCTTTCTCATCGATTACATCATCAACACGCATCACAATTATGTGCGCCGCATGCTGCCGACGATACAGGCCCACGCGGCGAAGGTCGCACAGGTGCACGGAGACAATCATCCCGAGACAAGGGACATCGCGGCGATCTATATGGAAGTGAAGCAGGAGCTGGAATCCCACCTGATGAAGGAAGAACAGATGCTTTTCCCATTCATCCGGAAGCTCGTGGAGATGGCGGATGGAGACGGATCCGCGTGGAACGGCAGTGTGCAGCAGCCCATCAGCGTGATGGAGTACGAGCATGACAACGCCGGACTGGCATTCGACAGGATGCGGAAGCTGAGCAGCGATTTCACTCCCCCCGAGGAGGCCTGCACGACGTACCGGCTGCTCTACCGCGAACTCGCCGAGTTCGAGCGCGACCTCCACATGCACATCCATCTTGAAAACAACGTACTGCATCCGCGCGCGATCAAACTCGAGGAGCAGCTCGCGGCAACCGCATAAGTCGCCCGTTCGGCTGCGCGTCCTGCGGGGAGCGCCTCCCTGCCGGACGACGGCGTCCAATCCGCATTCATCCCGCGTGGCGGGACTTCGGCGCGACAAGCGGCCAACGGCGAGCGACCAACGGCCCACGGCCAACAGCCCTCCAACCGACGACACCGATTCAATAACACAATCAACGGACTTGAATCATGAACGAAGAACGCACCTTCAACTCGGGAATCTGGAAACACGTGCTGCTGCTCACCATGCTGCTCGGCTTCACCGTCCTGCTCATCGGCGGCTGGTGGGTATACGAAGACGCCGCGCCGCGTCCCTCGCAGATCGTGGATACGCGCGGCAACGTGCTCACAACCTACGACGCCATCCAGGGAGGACAGGCGGTGTACCAGAGTCACGGACTCATGCAGTACGGCAGCACGCTGGGACACGGCGCTTATCTCGGACCCGACTTCACCGCCGAAGCGCTGCATGTCACCACCACCGCCATGCGTCAACATTACGCGCAGAAGCGGGACGGAAGCGCGTATGACAATCTTTCCGAGGAGCAGAAAGCAGGCATCGCCGCGCGCGTGAAAAAAGAGCTGCGCGAAAACCGCTACGATCCCGCGAACGACCGCATCGTGCTCACCGAGGGACAGGCGGCGGCACTGCATGCGGTGCGCGCGCATTACAAAAAGATGTTTTCCGAGAATGACGACCGCTCTGGACTGCAGCCGAACGCCATCATCCAGACGCGCGAGGCGAGCGAGGGATGGTATCTCGAGGGCGACCAGGCCGAGCATCTCGCGGATTTCTTTTTCTGGACGGCCTGGCTGTCCACGAGCGAGCGTCCGGGCACGGGTGCGAGCTACACCAACAACTGGCCGTATGACGAGGATGCGGGCAACGTGCAGTCCGCCGGCTCTTACCTATGGAGCGGCGTGAGCGCAACGCTGCTCATCCTCATGACGGCCCTGATCCTGTTCCTGTGGAAACGCTATCGCCTCGAATCCGAAGATGCCTATGAGAATTTCCCGCGCATCAACACCGACCGCCTGATGCTCACGCCGAGTCAGAAGGCGACGGGCAAATACTTCGTCGTCGTGGTGCTGCTCTTCCTGCTGCAGACCGTACTCGGCGGTTATATGGCGCACACCTACATCGAGGGCAATCTCTTCTACGGCATCAATCTCGCGAGCATCCTGCCGTTCAACGTCGCGCGCACCTGGCATCTTCAGCTGGCCATCTTCTGGATCGCCACGGCCTGGATCGCCATGGGCATTTTCATCGCGCCGATGGTGGCGGGACGCGAGGTGCCCGGGCAGAAGGCGCTCGTCAACGTGCTCTTCTGGGCACTGGTCGTGCTTGTCGGCGGCAGTCTCACCGGAGAATACCTCGGCGTGCGCGGTGACTTCGGCAACGCGTGGTTCTGGTTCGGCCACCAGGGCTGGGAGTATCTCGACCTCGGCCGCTTCTGGCAGATCGTGCTGGCTGTCGGACTCGGACTCTGGCTCGCCATCATGTACCGCGGACTCAAGCCCGCGCTCAAACGCGAAAACGACCGCGGTGGACTGACGCATCTGCTGCTCTACGCATCCATCGCCATCCCGGCCTTCTACGGCTTCGCCTTCTTCATGAACCCGGGCTCGCATATCACCATGGCCGACTTCTGGCGCTGGTGGGTGATCCATCTCTGGGTGGAAGGCATGTTCGAAGTCTTCGCCGTCGTCGTCATCGGCTTCCTCATGGTGAACATGGGACTGGTGACCCGGCGCTCCACCCTGCGCGCGCTGTACTTCCAGCTCATCATCCTGCTGGGCAGCGGCATCATCGGCACCGGCCACCATTACTACTGGATCGGCGTCCCCGAGATGTGGATCGCGCTCGGCTCGGTCTTCTCCGCCATGGAAGTCATCCCCCTCACCCTTCTGGTCGTCGAGGCCTACGAACAGTACCGCTACGTGCGCGAAGGCGGCATCCACTTCCCCTACAAGTGGGCGTTCATGTTTCTCATCGCCACCGCCTTCTGGAACCTCTTCGGCGCGGGCGTACTGGGCTTCCTGATTAACCTGCCGTCAATCAACTTCTTTTCGCACGGCGGCTTCCTGACCGCGGCACACGGACACGGTGCGCTGATGGGCGTCTACGGCATGCTCGGCATCGCCCTGCTGCTCTTCAGCATGCGCACGATTTCGAACGCAAAAGTGGAGAAGTATCTGAGGATGTCGTTCTGGGGACTCAACGCCGGACTGATGGGCATGATCGTGATCACCCTGCTGCCCGTCGGCTTCGCGCAGTTCATGCAGGGCATCGAGAACGGCTACTGGTTCGTGCGCACGCTGGACTTCTACTACCAGCCCGGCGTGCACCTGTCACTGTGGCTGCGCATCATTCCCGACAGTGCCTTCATCGCCCTCGGAGTGCTGCCCCTGCTCGTCGCCGTCTGGAAGATGTGGCGGAACCCCCGCACACCACAGCCGGTCGAGGGTCGTGAGGATATCGGCGGCATGACGTTCGAGGACGTGCTTCGCGAGGCCGCCGCTGAGGATGGGACAGAAAAGCGTCGTCCCGTGACCACGAACTAGGCGACGGATCTTCTGCCGGGATACACACTCCAGGCGAGTACATCCCTCCGGGATGAACAAACGTGCACACATCCCGGAACGCAGGCGCCCCTCCATGGAGGGGCGTTCTGTTAAAAAGTTACAGAAAACAATTATACCCGGGTACAAATACGGTTTTACCCGGGTAAAATTGAGGTTTTACCCGGGTATAATTGCAAGGATGGGAGCCCAGCGTCAGATTGGTCCTACATCCTCTCTCAGGTTGATTATCATCCTGTGTTATTTCCTCTTCGGCCGATAAATGTGCGTGGCATGGCCGTAGAATGAATCGGCCGCTTCCATCACGGTTTCTGACAGGGTCGGGTGCGGATGGATGGAGGCGGCGACGTCCTGGACGCGGGCGGCCATTTCGATGGCGAGGACACCCTCGGCGATGAGCTCACCGGCGCCGGGTCCCGCGATACCGACACCGAGAATGCGCTCGGTCTCGGGATCGATGATGAGCTTGGTGACGCCGTCGGAGCGGTCGAGCGTGGTGGCGCGGCCGGATGCGGCCCACGGGAATCGGGCGACCTCGACTTTGCGGTTCTGCGCTTTCGCCTCGGTTTCCGAAAGTCCCGCCCAGGCAATCTCGGGATCGGTAAAGACGACAGCTGGAATAGCCCAGGGCTCGAAGACTGCCTTTTTGCCGTTGATGGCATCCACGGCGGTACGCGCCTCGTGCGAAGCCTTGTGCGCAAGCATGGGATCGCCAGTGATGTCGCCGATGGCAAAGATGTTTTCCTCCGCCGTGCGGCGCTGCGGATCGACGACCACAAAACCCCGGTCGTTGATGGCCACGCGCGTGTTCTCGATTCCGAAGCCGGATGTGTTGGGCTTGCGTCCGACCGAGATGAGCACACGGTCGAAGATGGCGTTCTGCTCCTCGTCACCGCTCTGCAGCGTCACCTTGATGCCGTTTTTCTGCTCCTTCATTTCAGTGACTTTCGTCTCGAGCATGATGGATTCGAACTGATCGTCGAGTCGCTTCTGCAACTGCCGGACCATGTCGCGGTCGGCGCCGGGAAGAAGTCCGTCGGTCATCTCCACGACAGTGACGCGTGAACCGAGCGCGGCGTACACGGTGCCGAGCTCGAGTCCAATGTATCCGCCTCCGATGACGAGCAGTTTGCCGGGCACGTCGGGGAAATCCAGCGCGGCGGAGGAATCCATCACGCGGTCGGATTCCGGAGTGCCGGGGATGGTCGCCGGACGCGAACCAGTGGCCAGAATGGCATTCTTGAACACGAGTTCGCTTTCGCCGCCATCATGTTCGTCGATTTTCAGGCGCGTGTTGTCTATGAAGGACGCGAATCCGCGGACGTACTGTACCTTGCGGCGCTTCGAGAGCTGGCCGAGTCCGCCGGTGAGATTGCCGACGACATCGTTCTTGAATTTGCGCAGCTTGTCGAGATCGATCTTCGGCTCACCGAAGCTGATGCCCCAGTCCGCGGCCTCCTTCGCCTCGTTGATGAGTTTCGCCACGTGCAGCAGCGCCTTCGAAGGGATGCAGCCGCGGTACAGGCACACGCCGCCGGGATTCTCCTCAGTGTCGACGAGCGTGACGTCCATGCCAAGATCGGCCGCGTAAAATGCCGCGGCGTATCCACCCGGTCCGCCGCCGATAATGACAAGGTCCGTTGAAATTTTTTCTGCCATGAAAGTACTCCGGTGTTTTCATTTCGGTTCTTGGCTTTTCCCTTCGGGAAGCGCCCTGAAAGGGGCAGAACAAAAGGCGACCACGTTATTGTGCCCTTTCAGGGCACTGGAGATATGTGGGAGCGTGTCCCATACCCCGGGCGTTGCCCGGGGCTGTGACATGTCGCCCTTTCAGGGCGAAGACGTGTATTGATACGTCGCATCCCCACGCTCACGCATGGGGCTAGCCCTCCAATGCCATCAGCAGCGGCTCTTCGAGGGCCTCGGCGATCCAGCGGAGGAAGCGGGCGGCGTCGGCGCCGTCGATGATGCGGTGGTCGTAGGTCAGCGACAGCGGCAGCATGAGTCGCGGCTGGAATTCGCCGTCCTGCCAGACCGGTTCGGTCGTGCTGCGCGACATGCCCAGGATAGCGACTTCGGGCGAGTTGATGATCGGCGTGAACGAGGTTCCGCCGATGCCGCCGAGATTGGTGATGGTGAATGTCGCGCCCTGCATCTCGTCGGGCTTGATCTTTTTCGAGCGCGCCTTCTCCGCCAGCTCCTGCAGCTCGAGGGAAATGTCGATGATGTTCTTTTTGTCCACGTCACGGATGACGGGCACCAGCAGTCCGCGGTCGGTATCCACCGCGACGCCGAGGTGAACGTACTTCTTGTAAATGATCTCATGCGTGCGCATGTCAATCGAGGCGTTGAACTGCGGGAATTTCTTCAGCGCGGCCGCGGCCACCTTGAGTGCGATGGCGGTGACGGTGAGCTTCGTGCCCGCCTTCTCCGCGCGCTTCGACCAGGCGCTGCGCAGCTCCTCGAGATGCGTGACATCGGAACGGTCGTGCTGGGTGACGACGGGAATGGACCACGAAACCTCCATCTGATCGGCGGTCATGCGGCGGACCTTGCTCATCTCCTCGACTTCGACTTCCCCGTAGACGGAAAAATCGGGCAGGTCGGGACGCATCGGCGCACCCGGTGCCGCGCCCTTCGCGGCGGCGCCGGTGATCAGCGACTTGGCAAAGCGCTTGACGTCGTCGTCGGAAATGCGTCCGGCCGGACCGCTCCCCTTCACTTTCGTGATATCCACGCCGAGCTCGCGCGCAAACATGCGCACCGACGGCGCGGCGGGAACGGGGACGCCCTGCGCGGGACCGGGGGCGGGGGAGATTGAGTCGGATGTGGTGGCGGCCTCATCCCCATGCTCACGCGTGGGGCTAGCGCTTCCCTCTTCCTTCTTCGGTTCCTCCTCATCCCCACGCTCACGCGTGGGGCCAGCGCTTCCCTTTTCCTTCTTCGGTTCCTCTTCCCCACGCTCACGCGCGGGGCTATCCTGCTCCTGCTCGTCCGCGTCAATGATCATGATGACGGAGCCGACTTCGGCCTTGCCGCCCTCTTCTACTTTGATTTCCTTGACGGTGCCGGCGACTTCGGAGGGAACGTCGAAGGAAGCCTTGTCGGTCTCCAGCTCCATGAGAGGCTGATCGACTTCGACGGTGTCGCCCGGGGATACGTGGATTTTGACCACGTCGCCTTCGGTGATGTTTTCGCCCAGTTCGGGCAGTTTGACTTCGGTAGCCATGAAAATTCCTCGTTATGATATCATCGGATTCGCTTTTTCGGGATCGATGTCCATGTCCTTCATCGCCTTCGCAATGGTCTTGCCGTCGATCATCTCCTTCATCTTCAGATGCTGCAGCACGGCAAGCGTGATGAAGCGCGCGTCCACCTCGAAGAAATCGCGCAGCTGCGCGCGTCCCTCCGAACGGCCGAAGCCGTCGGTGCCGAGCGAAATCAGTCCGCTGGGCGTCCAGCGGCAGATCGTGTCGGGCAGCGCCTTCACGTAATCGGTCGCCGCCACGAGAGCGCCTTCCGCGTTTTCGAGCATCTGCGTGACGTAGGGCTTGCGCGGCTCCTCGCCGGGATGCATGCGGTTCCAGCGCTCCACTTCGAGTCCGTCATTGTGCAGCTGCTTGTAGCTGGTCGCGCTCCACACGTTCGTGGCAACGCCGTAATTCTCCTCCAGCATTTCCCGCGCCTTGAGCGCCTCGTTCATGATGGTGCCGTTGGCGAGGATGTCCGCGGTGAGCTTCGCATCCTTCTTTTCGGATTTCCTGTAGAGATACAGTCCCTTCAGGATGCCGTCCTTCACATCGTCGCCCTCGGGCATCGGCGGCTGCGGGTAGTTTTCGTTCTCGATGGTGAGGTAGTAGAAGACGTTCTCCTGCTCCTCGTACATGCGCCGGATGCCTTCGCGCAGGATGACGGCGATTTCGTAGGCGAAGGAGGGATCGTATGTGACGAGATTCGGGACGGGGAAGGCCAGCAGGTGGCTGTTGCCGTCCTGATGCTGCAGTCCCTCGCCGGCGAGCGTCGTGCGTCCGGCCGTGCCGCCGACCATGAAGCCGCGCGCCTGCATGTCGGCAGCGGCCCAGACCAGGTCGCCGATGCGCTGCATGCCGAACATCGAATAGAAGATGAAGAAGGGAATCGTCGGGATGCCGTGCGTGGCGTAGCTCGTGCCGGCGGCGATGAAACTGGACATCGACCCGGCCTCGGTAATGCCCTCTTCGAGTATCTGGCCGTTCTTCGCTTCCTTGTAAAAGAGCAGCGAGGCGGAGTCGACCGGATCGTAGAGCTGCCCGACATGCGAGTAAATGCCGACCTGGCGGAACAGCGCCTCCATGCCGAAGGTGCGCGCCTCGTCGGGAACGATGGGCACGATGTACCTGCCAATCTCCTTGTCCTTGAGCAGCTTCGCCAGCATGCGCACAAAGGCCATGGTGGTCGAGACCTCGCGGTCTTCCGTCCCTTCGTAGAATTCCTCGAACAGCTCTTCGTCCGGCGTCTTCAGCTTCGGTGCGTTCGTGTTGCGCGCGGGCACATATCCCCCCAGCGCTTCGCGCCGCTCGCGGAGATACTTCATTTCGGAGCTGTCGTCCTCGGGTTTGTAGAAGGGCGCCTCGGCGATGTCGTCGTCGGAGATGGGGATGTTGAAGCGCGTGCGGAACTCCTTGAGCTCCTCTTCGTTGAGCTTCTTCTGCTGATGCGTGATATTCTTTCCCTCGCCGGCCTCGCCGAGTCCGTACCCCTTGATGGTGCGGGCGATGATGACCGTGGGAGCATCCTCGCTTTCGACGGCCATCTTGTAGGCGGCGAAGAGCTTCTCGGGATCGTGTCCCCCGAGACGCAGGCGGCGCAGGCGCTCGTCGCTGTACTGCTCGACGAGCTTGAGCAGCCGGTCGTCGCTGCCGAAGAAGTGGTTGCGGATGTATTCGCCGGATTCGATGGAGTATCTCTGGCGGTCGCCGTCGGTGACCTCACCCATGCGGCGAACGAGCACGCCGTCGGCATCCTTCTCGAGCAGGGGATCCCAGTCGCTGCCCCAGATCACCTTGATGACATTCCATCCCGCGCCGCGGAAATTCGTCTCCAGCTCCTGGATGATATTGCCGTTGCCGCGAACGGGACCGTCGAGACGCTGCAGATTGGCGTTGATGACAAAAATCAGGTTGCTGAGCTGCGCGCGGCCTGCAAGCGAAATGGCGCCCAGCGCCTCCGGCTCGTCGGTTTCACCGTCGCCGAGGAAGGCCCAGACCTTCTCGTTGCGATCCTCCTTGAGGCCGCGGTCTTCGAGATAGCGGTTGAAACGCGCCTGGTAGATGGCCATGATCGGACCCAGCCCCATCGACACCGTGGGGAACTCCCAGAACCCCGGCATCAGCCAGGGATGCGGGTAAGATGACAGTCCGCCGCCCTCGGCGAGTTCACGGCGGAAATGGTGCAGCTGCTGTTCGCTGAGACGTCCTTCGAGGAACGCGCGCGCATACATGCCGGGCGACGCGTGTCCCTGAAAGTAGATCTGATCACCGCTGAAGCCGTCTTCCCCGCGTGCCTTGAAGAAATGGTTGAATGCCACCTCGTAAATCGTCGCCGCGGATGCGTACGTGGAGATATGGCCGCCGATGCCCTCCTCCATGCGGTTGGCACGCACGACCATGGCCATGGCGTTCCAGCGGATGAGGCTCTTGATGCGGCGCTCGAGCGTGCGGCTTCCGGGATAGGCCGGCTGCTCCTCGGCGGATATGGAATTGATGAACGGTGTATTGGCGGAAAACGGCATGCGTACGCCCTTGCGATACGCGTACTGCTGCAGATCCTGCAGAAGCCGCTGCGCGCGGTCGCTGCCGCCCTCGGAAAGAACATAGTCCAGCGAGGCGAGCCACTCCCGGGTTTCGATCGCCTCGAGTTCCCTGCGTTCCTGATCAGTCATGATAATCCTTGAAAATGTGCTGTTTTTCGTCAGTAACGGTACTCAAGGAGAACAAGGAAAAGGGGATCGGAGTTCAATGGAATCGGGATGGAAAGATGGCAGGATGCCGACAGTGCAAAGTGCAGAGTGCAGAGTGCAAAGTGCAAAGAATATGAAGAAGGGCGGATTGAAATCCGTCCACCCTGCTTCGCATGCAACCGCATGAGGATTGTGCCGTGGCTTCGTGCGGACGCCATCTGCCGGGGATTACAATCCGTCATTCATACGCCGCAACATCACACGTCAACTACAACTTCCGGAGCAGGATGCTGGCCGAACGCGACGCCGCGCCATCGCGCGCGTGCAAGACGTAGGTACCGGCCGGCAGCCACGAAACATCAAGCGTGACGGTATGCGTCCCCGCCGCGTGCCGGCGACCGCCCGTGATCGTGCGGATGTGTCGTCCGAGCAGGTCGTACAGCTGCAGCGTAAGCACACCGGCGGAGGGCATGCGGCATACGATGCTTCCATGGGATGCCAGCGGCTGCGGATAGACGTTCAGTTCGAGGGTGGGGCGCGCAGGATGCGGCGCTTCGGCGAAAAGGACGGTCGGACCATCGGTGGAGACAGGCACTGTGCTGCGGTACACACCGAAGCCGCGCGTCCCGGCGTAGACGTAGCCCGCGCTGTCGCGCGCCAGGCAGGTGACCTCGCGCGTGGGCAGTCCGCTCCCCGTGCCGGCATCCGACCAGTTAACGAGGTCGCTGCTGAACCGCAGTCCGCCTCCCGTCGCGGGTTTGATTTCCCCGTACATATCGAAATGCCGCGCCGTGGTCACGAGCACTCCGCCGGACGCGTGCAGCGCATCATTGACCGCGAGCGAATCCTCGATCCCGAACGCCTGCCACGTCTGCCCGTGATCCGTACTGCGTATGAAGGAGAACGTCGTGTCGCGGGTGCCGACGTACACCATGCCGTCCTCGGTGACGGAGATGTCGGTGGGCTTCCAGTTGCCGACGCGGGACCACGGAGAGCCGTGCCCTCCCTTCTGGAATGCCAGTCCCGCTCTCCCCGACGCGAGCACATGTCCTGGATGCACGCTTTCGATGTCGTACGGTGCATCCCGCTCGAGCACGGCGGCGATGAACGGGATATTGATGCGCTGCCAGTCCCCTCCGTCGTCGTCGGAAAAATAGGCTTCGGTGGTGCTGTCGCGGTACGAACACCTGCTCGTGGCGGTCACCCATTTCCCTTCCGGGAGTGCCGCCGCAACGACGCCGTTCCACTGAAGCTTCGAGAACGTCCGGCCCCCGTCGACGGTCCGCATCCAGCTGGCATAGCTCCAGATGCCGCCGCCGAGCGTCAGGCGTCCCCGATCGTCGAGGATCAGCCGCGGACGGCACATGTCGTACTGGGCGATGCCGCTTCGCCGCTGCGCCCAGGTTTCGCCGTTGTCCGTACTCCGGTACAACTCGAGATGCACACTGCTGTCGACGGCGACGTTCACCGCGCCGTCCGGCGTCGTGACGATGTTCGTCACGTTTCCATAGGGGATCGGGAGGCGGCTGGTGTCGCCGGACGCCGGATCCATGATCAGGGAACCGTCCGTGGGGGAGGAGCAGAACAGGCGTCCATCCTGCATGAACGCGAGGTGATTCACGGGGATGTCGTCTCGCAGCCAGGTCCATCTGTCCCCACCATCGGTGGAGCGCATGACGCCGAAGGTGCGCGTGGAGTCGGGATGCCAGGGGAAACTCGGTTCCCCGAGCGCGAGGTACAGCACGCCGCCGTCGTCCTCGACGATGCCCGTCACGGCACCGCTGACGCCCGGGATGGTTTCCAGGATGAGATCCGGGAAGCGAACGCGCATCAGCTGAACACCATCCCCGAAAAGAACGCCATCCCGCCGCGGCGAGGCATGGAATGAAATGATGCGCAGGATGCCCAGCGGCTCCCACGTCACTCCACCGTCAGTGCTCGTCTGCAGGTTCTGCTGATGGATCGCGCCGAACTGGGTCAACAGAAACAGCCGCCCGGTGCTGTCCGCGACGAGGTCACGAATTGCCTTGGAACGAATCGAGATGTGCTGCTGGTAGGGCGTCATGGTGATGGCGCCCAGGCGCTGCCACTGCTGCTGCGCGTCGTCGTAGCGATGAACGACGCCGCTGTCGGCTACCGCATAACAGGTGCCGCGCAGGGTGCGGACGAGATACGCGGGTGCGCTGCCGAGCTGCGGGTCGCGAAGCCAGTCCGTGCCATTGTTGTCGGAATAGAACATCCCCTCTTCCGTGGCGCAGAACAGGCGTCCCGCGGCGGTCGTGTCGTACGAACGGATCGGAGCCGGTGTCACACCGATATCCGCCACGTCACCGGTCGTCCCGTCGTACCGCAGAATCCCACGGAAATCCCAGCCGTTGGTCACCGGGGTTGAAAAGAACAGATTTCCGCTGCCATCCTCAATGGCGTTGCGGCAGGTGCCTGCATGAAAATCCGTCAGCGGCTGCCATTGAATGCTTTGCGCCGCGGCAGGGACGAAACCACAGAGAATCACTGTGATGATGACCGGAATCAGTGTTCGGATACTGAACAGTCGATACATGCCTTATCTCGTTCCAGGTGCGAATGATCGTTGCTCCAATATAAGGTGCTTGGCGGCTCCGATTCTTTCACCATACACCCGAAATATTGCATTTCCGGCAAATACTGGCCTGAAACTGTCTGTTTTGTATCAAAAAGAACAGTTTTAATGCTGCCTAAAATATTTTTTAGGTTACACTAAAACAGCAAATCCGCCCTCACCCGGACTGAAAACGTTCCATGGCAGGATGAAAAGATGGCAACACGGCGGGATGGAAAGACGGAGGTGTCAGTGCAGGAGAGTGTCGGAAGAAAGTCATCGACGGAATGCGGTTTTCGAGGTGTCAGCGCAGAAGGTCATCGTCGGGATAGCGCTCGTAGGGGATGGGATCCTCGGTGCCGGCGCGGCGGAACCCGCGGAGGCGAAGGACGCAGGACTCGCAGACGCCGCAGGCGCGCTCCTCGGATTTGTAGCAGCTCCAGCTCAGCTGCAGCGGCGCCCCGAGTTCGAGTCCGCGGCGGATGATTTCCTCCTTGGAGAGATGAATCAGCGGCGTGCGGATGCGCAGAGGATGCTCGTATTTCGTGCCGGTTTCGATGACGCGCTGAAAGGCGTCGTAAAAAGTCTCCCGGCAGTCGGGGTAGCCCGAGCTGTCCTCTTCCACCGCGCCAACGAACAGCGCTTCCGCGCCGAGCACCTCGGCCCAGCTGACACCGATGCTGAGCATGTTGGCGTTGCGGAAGGGGACGTAGGTGTTGGGGATGCCGCGGGATTCGCGCTCCGCGTCATGGATTTCGAGATGGGTGTCGGTCAGGCTCGATCCGCCGATGCGCGCAAGATGTTCGATGGAGATGACCATGCGGCGGCTGGCCGGCACGCCGTAATGATCGGCGATGTTCTCGAAGGCCATCAGTTCGCGCGTCTGCGTGCGCTGGCCGTAATTGACGTGCAGAAGGGCGAGCTCGTATTCCTCGGCGGCCATGGCGATGGTGACACAGGAGTCCATGCCCCCCGAAGCGAGCACGATAGCGGTTTGTGGTTGCATTTTCAATCGGTTATCCACCCGGGTTTGTAATACTCCGCCTCCACGACGGAGTGTATCCCGCCGCGGGTGTTGAATTCACCGGTGACTTTCATGTACCGCGGCTTGCACACCTCCACGAGATCGTCGAGGATTTCGTTGATGGATGACTCGAAGTACACGCCCTTGTTGCGGAATTCGAGGTAATAGTATTTCAGTGACTTCAGCTCGATGCACAGTTCGTCGGGAACGTAGTACACCGTGATCGTCGCGAAATCCGGGAGTCCTGTCACGGGACACACGGAGGTGAATTCGGGATTCACATGCGTGATTTCGTAATCACGCCTGGGATAGGGATTGGGGAAGGTGTCGATGTCGGGCATGGTGATTACAGATTCCTGATTGCTGATTTCAGATTGTTCTTTACACCCCTCGGGCGTCCGGATCCCAGATGAATTTGTGCAGCTGCAGCTGCAGACGCGCGGGAAGACGGTCTTCGAGCATCCATGCCGCGAGGTCGCGGTACGCAATGTCGTCGAACACCGGCGAGACCAGGATTTCCCCGCAGCGGTCCGCGAGACGCTCGCGCTCAATGAACGCCCGCATCCATTCATAATCCTCACGATCACGGACGACGAACTTCACCTCATCGGTCGGCTTGAGGTATTCCAGATTTTCCGGCCGGTTCTTTTTCATCATCCCGGATCCGGGACATTTCACATCCATGATCACGGTTACGCGCGCATCGACGCGGCTGATGTCCACGTGTCCGCCGGTCTCCACGGCCACGGTGAAGCCCTGGTCGCAGAGTTCGGTCATGAAGGGAAACACCGCCTCCTGCTCGAGTGGTTCGCCGCCGGTGAGCTCCACGAAGTCGCAGCGGAACGAAGCCACGCGGGAGAGCACGGCGCCGGTATCCATCATGTCGCCGCCTTCGCGATGATCGAGCGCGTAGGGCGTGTCGCACCAGCTGCAGCGCAGGCCGCAGCCATGGAGGCGTACAAAAACGCAGGGCAGCCCTGCTCGGCTGCCCTCACCTTGAATACTGTGGAATATTTCGCTGATCTTCAGTTCCGCCATGCGTCCCCGGTGTTATTTCGCGAAGCGGCGGCCGATTTCGGCGTAGATGCCCGCGGCGGCGGCGAGCTTCACCGCATCCCAGATCTGCAGGGAGACGAAACCGGCGGCAATGCTGGTCGTCCAGTCGTGCAGAAGGATGAAGTTGAGCTGCGTGACGCCCATGGCGAAAATGACGACCATGCCCGCGATCATCGCCGTGAGTGCGGCGACGTAGCGCGGAAGCCAGCGCATGAGGCTGGTTTCATGCAGCAGCATGCCCGTCACCCACGCGGCGAAGGGAAAGGCGATCAGGTAACCGCCGGTCGGACCCAGCAGATACGGAAAGCCGCCCGCGAAGCCGGCGAAGACAGGAAGTCCGCTCGCGCCCATGGCGAGGTAGCTCATCTGCGCGGCCGCGCCCTTGCGGGGACCGAGCAGCGCGCCCGACAGCAGCACGAAGAACGTCTGCAGCGTGAAGGGCACGGGAATGGTGGGAACGATGATCTGCGCTCCGAGCGCGGTCAGCAGCGCGAAACTGCCGATCCAGATTCCCGTCGAGAGGGATTTCTTCTCGGGAAGCGTGAAAACCTGGTCAAGCGTGATAGTCGTGTGCATGTGCATCCTGTGTGAGGACATCAAATCAATACAGTCATGTAAAATTAGTGTTTTTGGGGGAGGGAAGCAATGGAGTTCGATGGAGGACGCGGAGAATCTTCTCGATAACTTTGTGGACTTCCACCTGCGGAAAGCGTACATTGAAGAAATTCGTACACGATGCAGCGTTACGAACGGTCCATAGAAATCCAGGTTCCTGTCGGCGAGCTGTTCGCGTTCCACACGGAACCGTCGAATCTCCTGCGCATAACCCCTCCGAATGTGCGGGTGGAAGTCTTGCGCCATGATCCTCCCGGCGAGGACGCAATCGTCGAGCTTCGGGTCCGTCCCATCCCCTTCCTCCCCTTCATTTCCTCCCGCTGGCGGATGCGTTTCGACATCTTCGATGCACCGCGCCGCCTGGCCGACGTGCAGGTGTCGGGTCCCTTCCGCCACTGGCGGCAGATCCGCGAGTTCATCCCCATCGACGACGAGCATTCCCTTCTGCATGACACCGTTCTGTATGAGCTCCCGTTCGGTCCCCTCGGCCGCCTGGTGAACAGTCTGGTCGTTGCCCGGCAGATTCGACACATGTTCGAGCACCGGCAGAGTGCGACGAAGCGTCTTCTGGAAGAGTGAGAAACTCCTTTCCCCTTTCCCATCCCCCCCTTTTCCTGTATATTTACTTGCTGTACACAAGTGCAATAACTGGATTCCATGGATACAACCCGCAACTTCTGCATTATCGCCCACATCGACCACGGGAAATCCACCCTGGCGGACCGCCTACTGGAGAGCACCGGGACGATCACCGAACGGGACCTGAAGATGAATCAGGTGCTCGACGACATGGACCTCGAGCAGGAACGCGGGATCACCATCAAGCTGCACGCCGTGCGCATGCATTACAAACACGGCGACGGTGTGGAATACACGCTCAACCTGATCGACACGCCCGGACACGTAGATTTCTCCTACGAGGTCTCCCGCTCGCTGAACGCCTGTGAGGGCGCGCTGCTGGTGGTGGACGCCACGCAGGGAATCGAGGCGCAGACGATCAGCAATCTCTATCTCGCCATCGAGGCGGGACTTGAGATCATTCCCGTCATCAACAAGGTGGATCTCGCCAGTGCCGAAGTGGAGCGCGTCACGCAGGGCATCGTCGATCTGATCGGCTGCGATCCCTCCGATGTCATTCCCGTCAGCGCGAAGACAGGCGTGGGCGTGGAGAATATTTTCAACGCCATCATCGATCGCGTGCCACCGCCGACGGGCGATCCGGAGGCGCCACTGCAGGCGCTGATCTTCGACTCGGTGTTCGATCCCTACCGCGGCGCCATCGTGTACATGCGCGTCATGCAGGGCACCATCCGCGAGGGTGACGAAATACGCTTCTTCTACAACGACAAGCGTTTCGAGGTCGAGGAGCTGGGGATTTTCAAGCTGCAGCGCAACCGCACCGGCGAGCTCACCGCGGGCAACGTCGGGTACCTGATCGCCGGCATCAAGACCGTGGCCGACACGAACGTGGGCGACACCATCACGCATGTGAAGGGAGGCGCGGAGAAGCCCCTGCCCGGCTACAAGGAAGTCAAGCCGATGGTGTTCAGCGGACTGTATCCCACCGTCAGTGACGATTTCGAGGATTTGCGCGAGGCGCTTTCGAAGCTGCGGCTCAACGACTCCTCCATCATCTACGAGCCGGAAACATCGGCGGCGCTGGGATTCGGTTTCCGCGCGGGCTTCCTCGGCCTCCTGCACATGGAAATCGCGCAGGAGCGGCTCGAGCGCGAGTTCGATCTGTCCATCATCACCACCGTGCCCAACGTGGAGTATTTCGTGGTGATGAAGGAATCGGGTGAGCGTCTGCCCGTCGACAATCCCTCGTCAATGCCCGAGCCCGGCAAGATCGAGCACATCGAGGAGCCGTTCATCCGCGCGCAGATCATCGTGCCGTCGGAGTACATGGGCAACATCATGAAGCTGTGCATGGACCGCCGCGGTGTGTATCTCAACACGCAGTACATCGATCCCACGCGGGCGGACATTCATTTCGAGCTGCCGCTCTCGGAGATCATTTTCGATTTCTACGACAAGCTGAAGTCCGTCTCGCGCGGATACGCATCCTTCGACTACGAGTTCAAGGACTACCGCGAGTCGGATCTGGTCAAGCTCGACATCCTGCTCAACGGCGAGCCCGTCGATGCGCTTTCGAGCATCGTGCACCGGCAGAAGGCCTATGACTGGGGCCGCCGGCTCTGCCGCAAGCTCAAGGAACTGATTCCCCGGCAGATGTTCGAGGTCGTCATCCAGGCGGCCATCGGCACCAAGGTGATCTCGCGCGACGTGGTGAAACCGCTGCGCAAGAATGTGACCGCCAAGTGTTACGGCGGCGACATCACGCGCAAGCGCAAGCTCATCGAGAAGCAGAAGGAAGGAAAGAAGCGCATGAAGCAGGTCGGCGCCGTGGAGATCCCGCAGGAGGCCTTCCTGGCCGTGCTCTCCATGGAGGACTGACGTTTTCGTCGTCTCTGCGGCAGTACCGATGACCGTGGTTCCCTTTTGACCCGGCGGCACCGCACGGGGGTAAATCCCCACCTCCGTGAAACAACGGATGCCCGCATCCCGTATTCCGGAGATGCCGATCCACTGAAATTTCGATATTCACATTCCGCAGGCGGACTGATATGAAAAAGAGCATCAAGGAAACGCTGAAATCCCTCGGTTTCGCGCTCGTGGCCGTGATCATTCTCAACAGCTTCGTGCTCGCATCCTTCCAGGTACCGACGGGTTCGATGGAGAACACGGTGATGGCCGGTGATTTCCTGTTTGTCAACAAGTTCATTTACGGCGGCACCACGCCACCGACCATCCCGCTGATCGGGATTTTCTTCGGCACGGAGATCGAGCTGCCGTACACGCGCACGCCGGGCTTCCGCGATCCCGAGAAGGGCGACGTGATCGTGTTCATCTTTCCCGGCGAGCGCGACCGCCTCGAGCCCCGCGACGGCTTTCAATACTATTTGAAGAGATGCGTGGCGACGGCGGGCGACACGGTGCGCATCATTGACAAGCAGCTGTACATCAATGGCGAGAAATTCGAGGATCCCGAAGGCGTGCACTACTTCAGGGAGACGCTGAGCGCCGACGTGGCCGACCCGCAGATCTTTCCGCCGGACAAACCGTGGAACCGTGATCAGTACGGTCCGCTCGTGGTTCCCGCCGAGGGGGATGTCATCGAACTGAACGGCGAGAACATCCGCGAGTGGGCGATTTTCATTCGCCGCGAGGGACACGACGTTGCGATGCGCGGCGGACAGGTGCTCATCGACGGCGTGCCCGCGGACAGCTACACCGTGGAGCGCGATTACGTGTTCGGCATGGGCGACAATCGCGACGACTCGCTTGACAGCCGCTTCTGGGGCTTCATTCCCGAGGAGGAAGTCGTCGGCACGCCCATGATGGTGTACTGGTCCATGGATCCGACGCTCAACAACCTCTTCAAGAAAATCCGCTTCGACCGCATGTTCACCATCATCAACTGACATGGCAACGGATCACGAGCACGATAGCCCCACGCGTGAGCGTGGGGATGACGCAGCCTCCACCAACTCCGATTCCGCACCTCAGAATGATATGGAGCACGATAGCCCCACGCGTGAGCGTGGGGATGACGTCGTCCCCTCCAAAAGCTTCCTCTCCGAATACGGCCGCATCGTTCTCTACGCGCTGTTCATCGCGCTGTTCCTGAAAGTTTTTTTCGTCGAGGCCTTCGGCATCCCCACGCCGTCGATGCGCAACACGCTGAAAGTCGGCGACTTCCTCTTTGTCAACAAATTCCTCTACGGCATCCGCACGCCGCGGGCCGTGCCGCTGACCGGCATCCGCCTGCCGCACATGAAAATCCTCCCCGGGTACACCTCCCCGAGCCGCGGCGACGTGATCGTGTTCGAATATCCCGGAGACCGCAGCACCGTCGAGCAGCCGAACGTGCTCAACTACGTCAAGCGCTGCATCGCGCTGCCCGGCGACACCGTGGAGATCGCCGGCAAGCGCGTCTTCGTCAACGGCGAGCGGCAGGGCTATCCCGAACACGCCGTCATCGGATCGCGCACACTGGGACGCGGGGATTTCGATCATGACATCTATCCCAAGGGATCGGGATACAACCGCGACTGGTGGGGTCCGATGGTCGTGCCCTACGAAGGCATGGAGATCGAGCTCGGGCTGGAGAACATCGACCAGTGGCGGCTGTTCATCGAGCGCGAGGGACACGCGGTGCGCTTCACCGCGGAGGGCACGGTGCAGGTGGACGGCTATCCCGACAATATCTACACCGTGGAGAACGACTACTATTTCATGCTCGGCGACCAGCGCGACGACAGCGAGGACAGCCGCTACTGGGGCTTCGTGCCCGAGCAGAACATCGTCGGCAAGGCGATGTTCATCTACTGGTCGTGGGATTCACGCATCCCGGTGACCAGTCCGATCGCGCTCGTTGAATCCATCCGCTGGGACCGCATCTTCAGCGTCGTGCACTGATCCATGCCGGGTCTGTACGTGCATATCCCCTTCTGCGAGAAGAAGTGCATTTACTGCGACTTCTACTCCATCGAAAGCTTCCGCCAGTACGACTCGTTTCTCGACGCCCTGCACCGCGAGATCGCGATGCGCGCGGACGTCCTTCCCCACGACATCCGATTCCACAGCATTTTTTTCGGCGGCGGCACGCCGTCGCTGCTCACCGACGTGCAGCTGGGCGGCGTGCTCGAAGCGCTGCGCGCGCGTTTCCGCTTCGACGACGACGCGGAGGTGACCGTCGAGTGCAATCCCGGCACCGTCGACGCGGCGAAGCTGCGCGGCTACCGGGCGGCGGGCGTAAACCGGCTGAGCTTCGGCGTGCAGAGCTTCCATGCCGACGATCTGCAGTTCCTCTCGCGCATCCACACCGCGGAGGAAGCCGAGCAGGCCATCGGTGCCGCGCGCGAGGCGGGGATCGACGACGTCAATCTCGACCTCATGTTCTCATTGCCGGGACAGACGACCGAGCGCTGGATGCACAATCTCGAGCGTGCCCGCGCGCTGGGGACGACGCACCTGAGCTGCTACTCGCTCACGGTGGAGCAGGGCACGCCGCTCGCGCGCATGGTGGCGCGCGGCATGGTGACGATGCCGCCCGAGGAGAGCGACGCCGACCTGTACGCGCAGACCATGGACACGCTGGCGGACTGGGGCTTCGAGCAGTACGAGGTGTCGAACTTCGCGCGCGACGGACACGTGAGCCGGCACAACCTCACGTACTGGCGGCATGAGGATTACCTTGGATTCGGTCCCTCCGCCCACAGCACCTGGCAGGGCCGCCGCTGGTGGAACCTGAGCAGTCTCGACCGCTACCTCGACGCAATCGCCTCCGGATGCCTCCCCGAGGCCGGCGGAGAGCTGCTCGACCGCGACACGCTGCGGCGCGAGTACATCTACCTGCGCCTGCGCAGCGAAGGCATTGACCTGGGGGATTTCAGCCGGCGCTTCGACGCAGATCTCGTGGCGGACAACCGCGCATTCATCGACCGCTGCCTCTCGGGCGGGACCCTGCAGCTCGCGGACGGGTGTCTCTCTCTCACCCGCGAGGGCATGCTGCTGTGCGATGCGATCTGTGCGGGGTTGGAATAGGGGCGATCCTGACGGTACCAGAGTCGTACATCCGGAGAAATGGCACGATAACCGCCGAAAAACCGTCGTTCACTGCAGGATGCTTGCGGGTGGATCCGGGCGGTACAATATTGCCGTGTGAACAGAACACGTGCAACGGCAATCCATGCCGGACTCTGGCTGCTGTACGCGGCCAATTCCGTGCTGACATATCCTTCGGAGTACCTGGAGCGCTATGGCGTGGCGGCCATCAGCTTCAAGCAGGGCACGTTCTATGCCGTCACCGCCGTCGGCTTCTATATCAACTACCTCTGGCTCGCGCCGAAACTGCTGGCGCGGAAGCGCTATGGATGGTACGCCGCAGGCATCGTGGGTCTCATTCCATTCATGCTGGGGCTCTACCTCCTCCACGCCGTGTTTCTGGACTGGTGGTTCGACGCCGGCACGTTTTTCATTGACGACCGCATCCCGGCGCTTCCCTACCTGGCCTTCCAGGTGCTGTTCTTCGTGCTCATCAGTACCGGGGCGCGCTTCACGACAGACTGGTTCCGCCTCCAGCGTCTGCGCGAAGAGCTTAAGGGATACAAGGAGAGTGCCGAGCTTGCAATGCTGCGGCAGCAGCTGAGTCCGCATTTCCTGTTCAACACGCTCAATAATATCTACTCGCTCGCGGTGCATCGTCCGAAAGACGCTCCTGCGGCGATCCTCCAGCTGTCCGCGCTCATGCGCGCAATGCTTCGCACAATCGGCAGCGACGCGGTGCCACTCGAGCAGGAGATCGCGCATCTCCGCAGCTTCATCGATCTCAAGCGGCTGCAGCATCCGGAGAAGGAGAAGATCCGTTTCTGGTTCAGCGGCACGGTAAACGGCCGGTCCGTCGCGCCGATGCTGCTCATCCCCTTCGTGGAGAATGCGTTCAAGCACGGGGATCTGCATTCACCCGGCACGGCCGTCTCCATTTCGCTCTCCGTTGATGATGATCGTCTTGCGTTCGAAGTAACAAACACGCGCTCGAGTGGGAGCAAGGATGACACCAGCGGTATCGGACTGGAGAATGTCCGGCGCCGCCTCGCACTTCTGTATCCCGACCGCCATGTGCTGGATATCCGTGATGACGGCGATCATTACCGCGCACTGCTTACCGTGAGGTTTTCATGAACATGACCTGTCTCGCCGTGGACGACGAGCCCCTGGCGCTCGATATCATCGAATCGTACGCATCCCGCGTCGACTGGCTGCAGCTGCGCGGCCGCTGTCTTACCGCGATGGAGGCAATTGCGATACTGCGTGAAGAGTCCGTCGATATTCTGTTCCTCGATATTCAGCTCCCCGATCTGAACGGCTTCGAACTGCTGGCCTCGCTGCCGCATCCGCCCCGCGTCATCTTCACCACTGCCTACGAACAGTTCGCCGCGCAGAGCTACAACGTTGACGCCGTGGACTATCTCGTCAAGCCCTTCTCCTTCGAGCGCTTCCTCCGGGCGGTGCAGAAGGCGGCGGATGCGATCGTCCATGACATTCACGCCCCCGTTGCGGATGCAACGGTGTTCGTCCACACCGACGAGGGGGATGTGCGCATCGACGCGCAGGACATTCTGTATGTGCAGGGCATGAACGAATATGCCGTCGTCCGCACGCATGCGCGCAAATTCACTGTGCGTGAGTCACTGAAGGATATTGAGCGGCGGCTGGCGCGATACGGATTTCTCCGTGTGCACAAGTCGTGGATCGTGGCGGTGAACAGTATCGTGCTCGTGGATCATAACGTCCTGCGCGTGGGCGACGCCGTCATTCCCGTCGGGAAGACATACCGCGATTCCCTCCGCACAGTCATTGACCGCCGCCGGATCGGATAGGCGCATGTCGCGGCCAGTGTGTGCCCATCCCGCGCGCCGGTATCATGGCGGATCACCATGTTCAGCGCGATCCAGATTCGGCGCGATCCAGCTCCCGGCGCAACAGCAGAGTATCTCATTCTTTCTCATACACACCCACATGTTCAGAGGTTCATCATGCGTTATGTGCTACCCGCGATTGCGTTGTTTCTCCTCGCCACATCCGCGCTGCAGGCGCAGTGGCAGCCGGGGGACCCCTTTACTGATCCACGGGATGGTCAGTCCTATCGAACCGTTGTCATCGGCTCACAGGTGTGGATGGCGGAAAACCTGAATATCGGCTCTGTGATCGAGTCCACAGGCCCCGGAAGCCTGATGAAGGACAACGGCATCATCGAGAAGTACTGCTGGGAGGATGAGGAAGGGAACTGCGACGGCGGGACCGGGCAGATGCGGCGGGGAGGATTCTACGAATGGCAGGAAGCCGTGCAGTACTGGAGCGGGCAGCCGTCGCTGCCGGTGCAGGGCATCTGTCCGGATGGCTGGCATATCCCATCGAACGCGGAATGGAATACCCTGCTCAATTATCTCGGCGGTGCGAGCGCGTACACAGCGCTCTTGAAAGACGGTGCATCAGGATTCGACGCGCTGCTGACCGGGTACCGCTGCACCATGAACGGCGGATTCCGTCCCAGTGCCATGTCCGCTGACACCCGGACCTATTTCTGGACGTCGGAGCAGACTGACGCGGGCAACGCTCCTTTCGTGGAGGTCGGACAGAACTCGCTGCAGGCCTTTTCCTTCCAGAAAGCCATCGGGCTCTGCGTGCGCTGCATCATGAATGAAGGGACGACGGGACTGGGTGATCTTGCGCGACCGACAGAACTCAGCATCACCGCGCTGCACGTTTCCCCCGGCCGTCTGCTGAGTGCATCCTTTACCGCACCCGTTTCCGAAATCGATGTCATGATCTTCGACATGCTCGGACGCCTCGTGCACCGATCGACGGCGTTCGCCGCCGGTGCTGCGGCAAGCTTCCAGGTCGATTTGAGCGGGAGTCCTGCGGGCAGTTACATCCTGCGCCTCAGCACCGGCATGCAGACCGCAACCAGGCTGCTTCAGCTGTACTGAGATAATTGCTTTCACATTCGCGGGGCGTGGTGAACGGCTGCGCCCCGCTCCTCCCCGTTCTCGTCTGCGGCGAGTCTACGGCCCGTCGGGCCTCCGACCTCTCCGCTCCTCTATTCCATCCCCAGCTTTCGGCGGATTTCATGCCACGCCCAGACGTAGCGTGAAAAGCGGTCATAGTCTTTGTCTTTGAACTCCGGTATGCGTGAGGCGTCCATGTTGTCGGCGAGGTCGCGGAGCTTGACGCGCATGGAGGGTTCGTGCTCCATCACGCGGTGAATGTAGTGCTCCCATTCCTCGCCCTCGCGCTTGGAGACGTGGTCGACGATGGTGAGCACGTCCTCCGGGAATCCCTCGTCGCGGAGATCGTCGATGGTGCGCGGACTGTCTTCGATCACGTCGTGCAGGAAGCCCGCGGCTTTCTCGATGTCGTTGCGCGCACCGATGCCGACACGCAGCGGATGCAGGATGTATGGCGCACCGTACTTGTCCTTCTGTCCCGCATGCGTTTGCAGCGCGATTCCGATGGCGCGTTCTATCATGGCGGAGCCGGTGAGTGTATGGTTCATGGTTGTTGGTTCTTTGTTATTGGTTTTTGGTTGGTGATCCGATGACAGCGATTTGCAGACTGCCGTTGACCGTTGGCTTTTGGAAGCGCCCTGAAAGGGCGAATAGACGGACAGCAGAATCTGCAATTTTCAATTTGCAATCTGCAATTCCTTCATTCCATCTCCCCCACCACCCGGCTTCCGGTCTCCGCGTCGCGTTCGAGCTCCACCAGATGTCCGGCACCGGTGAAGGATTCTTCGTGCGAGATGACGAAGAGCTGGTCGAACCAGGGGTCGCCGTCGGCGGTGAGCTGTTCGAGATGCTGGATGACGTCGGCGAGGTGGTGGCGGGTCTCGCGGTCGAGATGCGTGGTCGGTTCGTCGAGGAAGCCGACGCGGCACTGCGAGTACCACTTGATGAGCGCGAGCTTGACGGCGAGGGAAACGCCCATGAGCTGTCCGCCGGAAAGTTCGCGTCCCCGTACCGTGCCCTGCTCGCCGCGGAGCTCGACGGCATACGTTTGCGCATCCCAGTACAGCGTGAGTCCCTGCTCGGGTGCGATGCGCTGGTAGAGATCCGCGGCGAAGGCGGAGAGCGCGCTGACGATGCTCGCGCCGACATGCCGCGCGAGTTCGCGCACGACGTTCTGGTGGACATCCTTCACGAAATCGGCTTCGGTGCGGGCATGCATGGATTGCGCGCGCAGCCGCTCGAATTCCCGCAGTTCCTTTTTCAGCGTCTTCACCGCCCTGCGCTGCTCCTCGACACGCGTCTTCCATTCGGCATGTTCGGATGACGCCGCTTTTTCGCGCTCGAGCACATCATCCAGAGTAGACTTCGCCTCGGTGTATTCTTCCTCGGAGAATGATTCCTCGAGTTTCTTCACTTCCCGGTTTGAAGCGGTAAGTGCGGTGCGTGTTTCCTTCACGGCATCCTTCGCGTCGGCGAGGGATTGCTCGCGCTGTTCGACGGTTTCGGCGGCGCTTTTTCGGGAGAGATAATCCTCATGTGCCGAACGATGCTGCTCCAGCGTCTCCTCGAGCTTTGCGATGCGCTCGTCCACATCCGCGTGCTGATCAAGCACGGCGCTGAGTTTCGCGGCTTCCCTCTCCCATTTCTCCTCCAGCTCCGCGAGTTCATTCCCCGCGTCAGCGATCTCCTTCTCGCGAGCGGTGAGGGATTCACGCAGCTTCGCGATCTGCTTCTCCTTTTCGTCTCGCTGGCGCCGGGCGCTCTTCCCCTCCTCGCCCTTGCGGCTGCGAACATCGGCGGCCTGTTCGGCTTCCTTGCGTGCGACATCCGACGCCGCGCGGGCATGCTCCAGCAGGGGCGCGAAGGGCGTTGCGGCCTCTGCATCGGATGCGCCGCCGATGTAGCGGTCGAAGAGGCGTTCTGACTCCTCGGTGAGATCCGGGAAAAACTCCAGCGGCAGTTCGACCTTCGGCTGACGCTCGCGCAGCGTGCTGAATGTGTCGCGGAGTCCGCGGAGGCTCTCGTCCGCATTGTCGAGCGTCTGCTGCACGGTGTTGAGATCCTGCACGTAGGAGCGCACTTCCTCGGCGAAGTCAGCGCGCGCGTCCAGCGTTTTCTTCCGCGCGGTGAGATCCTGGTACTCCCTGCGCAGACGCGCAATGTCCTCATCCCGCCGCTTCAGGTCGGCTTCCGCATCGTCGATTTCCTTCCGCATCTCGTCGCGCCGGCGCTCGGCTCCTTCGCGCTGCGTCTGGAGTTTCGTCTTCTGCTTCTCGTAGCGTTCGCGCAGCAGGCCGAGGCGTTCCTTCGCCTCGTCGCGCTTTTTCGCGGCAACGCGGAGGCGGCCGATGTCCTTCTCGGCTTCCATGAACGCCTTGTAGCCGGGGAGGGATTTGAGCACGGCCGCTGCCGCCGTGCGTGCCTCTTTCACGAGGGCGTCGGCGCTGTCGCGCGCCTGTTCCGCGCCGCGCAGTTTTTCCTCGAGCCGCGCCTGTTCCGCGCGGACCTTCGCGAGGGCGTCGCGTTTGCCGGAGAGCTTGTCGACGACCTTCCGCGCTTTCGTGACTTCGTCGGAGATGGCTTTCAGCGCTGCTGCGGCATCCTTCAGGCGTGCTTCACGTTCGGTGAGGGACTCCAGCGCCTGCTCGTGCTCATGCGGAACCCCTGCGTTTTCCTCCACACGGATGGCGAGTTTCTCCGCCTCGCCGTGCTGCATTTTCACGAGGGACCAGAACTGCTTGTCGAAATCCTGGAAATCCTCGATGCCGAGGATTTTCTCGAACAGCGCGCGGCGGTCGCCTTCGGGACGCGTGAAGGGATCGTCGAAGCCGCCCTGCTCGGTGCCGATGATGTCGCGGAAGAGGCGTTCGTCGTCGATGCGCGCCGCGCCGAGAATGTGCTCGCGGATGTCGTCCTGGAATTCGCGCTTGCGTCCCGTACTGGCGGCGATTTCCTCGCCATCCGCAATGAGCCGCCGCTCGTAGTCGATGATCTCGCGTCCCGAGCGCCGGCGCCGGCCGAGTTCGCAGCGCACGGTGAAGCTGCGGTCGCCGCGGCGCACGTCCACTTCGATCGTGCCTTCGTTCTCGCCGTTGCGCAGGAAACCCGCGCGGGCGTTTCCGTCCTTGAACTTCTGCGGCCACGCGTCGAAGAGCGCGAGTCCGACGGACTCGATGACCGTGGATTTCCCCGCGCCGTTGCGTCCCGCGATGATGTTGATGCCGCGCGCGAAGCGCAGTTCATCCTCGATGAAGGATTTGATGTTGCGGAGCCTGACGCCCGTGATGATCATTGGGCACCTCCGTCAGCGCCGGCATCCTCACGGGCATCGGCATCCTCACGGGCATCGGCATCCTCACGTGAAGATTCGGCTTCCTCGCCAGGGACATGCGTGGTATCGGTGTCATCATCCGCGCTGACATCCTCATCCCCGAATTCCACGAAGGGCAGCAGCTGCTGGCGCATGGCCTGCAGCACTTCCTTCGAAGGGGATTTGGCGGAGCCGTGCAGCTGCGTCTTCATGTCGATGAGCGCGGCGGAGAGGTCGGCCTCGCGTCCGACGGCGATGCCCCGCGCTTTGAGGAGATCCGCGGCGATGGCGCGGGCACGGTCGGCGACCTGTTCGAGATCCCCGTCGTCGACGAGCAGCGCCTCGGCGTCGGCCGTGCCGAGAAGGTCGCGGTCCATCACCTCCACGTGCAGCGCATCGAATTCCTCCTGCAGCAGCTGCGTGACGGCGGCGCGCGGGAGGCGGGAGCGCGAGATCGCCAGCGTGCCCTGCAGGCGCACGATGACGATGGGACGGCGCGCACGGAGATCCTCGTCAAGCGTGTCCTCGTCAAGCGTGTCCTCGGCGGCGGTGCGCACGGCGGCGGTCACCGCGTCGGGATGCGCGCAGCCGGTGATGTCGGGACGCAGGGTCACGGCGGGACGCTTGTCGGTGGGGATGTGATGCACGACGAGATGCGTGTAGAGTCCGCGCTGCGGTTCGATGGGGCGCGCAAAGGGGGCACCGGAAGTGTCTTCCTGCTGCGCTTCATCCGCAAGCCTCAGTTCTCCGCCGCACCAGGCGTCGTATTCGGTCGCGTCGAGGATGGCGACGTCGTAGAAGCCGCGCAGATCGGCCGGGAGACGGTAGTCGAGCGAATTGACATACTCGAGCGAACCGGGGTTGAACACCCAGCCGTTCATTTCACCCTCGAGTCCGACGCGCGTATGCCGGTGTCCGAGGGCGAGATAGCCGACGCGCTCGCACAGTGGTTCGAGATCGTCGTAGGCGATGCATCCGTATTCCAGTGTCTGCTCGTCGGACGAAACCATCGCATGGGAGAGCAGAATGACGAACGCGTCCTCCGGCAGCTGCTCGGTCGCCTGGCGGTGATATTCTTCAATGCTGTGGCCGAGGAAACCGAGTCCGGCGATCACCACGCCCTCCGCGGCTTCGACCATCGCGCCGCCCTGCTCCTCATCGTGCGGCAGCAGCGCGAGTTTCTGATCCTCCACCGAGGGACGCAACAGGCGCAGGTATCCCTCGCCCGCGAGGATGTCCAGCGCGCAGGCGGGTTCGGTGCGCTTGCGGCGGTCGTGGTTGCCCTCGATGGCGTAGACGGGGATGCCGTTCTCTCTCAGGGGACGCAGCGCGCGGGCCGCACGCCGGATGGTTTCGGCGGCCGGCTCCTGCTCGTCGAAGAGGTCGCCCGCGATCAGCAGTGCGTCGACCTTTTCGCGCCGTGCGTGCGCGACGACGGATTCCAGCGCGGCGAAATAGTCGCCGTAGCGCTCGGCACTCTGGTGCTGGTATTTTCCGAGGTGGATGTCGGCGATATGAAGGAAGCGGAACACGGGGTGGTTGGTGGTTTTTGGTTGTTGGTTGTTGGTGGCTGTTGGAAGCGCCCTGAAAGGGCGGAACCGGAGGGGACCACTCGATCGTGCCCCTTCAGGGCACGAGGGTATATATGTGCGTCCTCCTCGACCCCGGGCGTTGCCCGGGGCTGAATCGTATCGCCCTTTCAGGGCGAAAACAATCGATATCATCCGTATGAGCGCCCAGCGCCCATCCAAACTCGGGGTGACGGTCCGGCAGCCTCCTGCCTCCTTCCATCCCCACGCTCACGCGTGGGGCTACATCACCACGATGGTGCGCTGTTCGAGACCCCGACCGTCGGTGACGCGGACAATGTACAATCCCGGCTGCATCCCCGCGACATCAAATGTAATGCGCCGGATGTCGGGCGTGGCGTCCGCGCGCTGCAGCTCGCGTCCGAGGAGGTCGTGCAGCGTGATCGTGACGGGACGGACCGCCGCATCGAGACGCACGTGCAGCGCATCCCGCGCTGGCTGGGGCCAGACCGCCGTGATGCGGAACCCGGCGGGCGCAGCATCCTCGACGGACGTCGCATCCCGCCATACCAGGTCCGCGTAGCGCGGGAAATGATCCGATGCCACCTGGCTGTCGCCGGACTGCAATCCCAGCTGCGCCAGCGCCACCGCGGAGAACTCCGCAGTGTTGATGACCATGTGCGACGCGATGTCCATCGTCGCCCCGGTGTAGAGGATGTAATCCAGCCGCGCCGGCGTGTAGGAGCTGCGGTTGTTCAGCCAGGTGTACGCCAGCGGCGAGCGCGGGTGGCGCGAGACGAGATCCGTCCAGTCGCGTCCCTCCCAGTCGGGCGCCGTGTCGGGACCGTACCGCGTGTTGTCGGCAATGTCACCGGTGATCAGGGTTTCGTACTGGCGTCGATCCCCCACGAGATTGAAATCCCCGGCCATCACCATCGGCGTGCCGCGCGCAAGCGTGAGGCGTCCGTCAAAGGACTTCGCATCCCGCAGGAACGCGATGACGCCGTCGGCTTCCTCCTGGCGCTGTTCGTCGGCGCCGCAGCAGCGGAGGTGCGCGTTGATCAGCAGCATCGGGTCGCCGGCGGGCGAGCGCAGAAGGTAAGCGGATTCACGGTAGCCAGGTTGGATTTCCCAGCTGTCTTCAATGTCGAAATGCGTGATGAGCACATTCCCCTGGTCGAGCTTGAGCGTGCGCCAGCTGCGTCCCGCGGGGGGATCGATGACTGCGCGCACGAAAAGCAGCACCTGTCCCGCCGTCGCGTCGAAGCACTCCTGGAAACACATGATGTCGGGCTGCACGGCCGTGAGGATGCGCGCGAAGGCGTCCTGCCGCGAGCGGTCGGTGAGGCCGTCGCGCAGGACGTTCCAGGTCAGCAGGCGCGCGGCCCCTGCGGCCTTCGGCTGCAGGGATATCGGATCGGGGGGATCGATGCCCGGCGCGTCGAGACGATGCACGGCGCCGCCGTCACCGTCGGGGATGCGATCGCCGTCGGGTTCGCCGACCACGAGCTTCACGCGGATGCTGTCGCCCGAGATCAGCTGCTGTCCGCCCACCTGCGCCGCGCGGTCGAGCGCCAGTTCGAAGCGCGTGGATGTCATCGTCGGCGACGGAGTGAGACCGATCGCGGCGTGGTTGACCGGAAGGATATTGAAATCATAGCGCACCTGTCCCTCGCGTCCGCCGAAGGTCCAGGTCAGCTCCGCGCCCATGCCGTGCACCTGTTGTCCCGTCGCGGCCGAGCCATCGGTATCGATGTAAAGCTGCAGCGTGTTATCCTCCTGCAGCAGCATTTCCGTGCCGGTGTCGAACTGGATGTACACGCGGTCATCGTCGTGCGCGATACGCAGCATGCGGAAATCGATACCCGACGCGCCGCCGTCGCCGGAGGCATCGCTTGCGGCGGCGGGGACGGCGTTCCAGTCCGCAAATCGTCCGTCAATGAGCAGCGACTGCGCGGGGAGCGGCTGCGCGGGAAACACAGTGGTCAGGAGGGTGAAAAGTACGAGTATGTGAAATAAGCGCATACGGGGATCCAGTGGGTGATGCGGGTATTCAAGGTAGAAAATTTCCGTCTCGGAAGGAATCATGGCTTGGAACGAATCCCCTCCGCAGTGCATCTTACATGCATGGTGCGTTCCCTCGGAATACTGTGCGCGATGTTCTTCCTCCCCCTCATGCTCATCGCCCAGGGCGGCGGACAGCAATCCATTCATGAGAGTGGTCGCATTGACATCCCCCCGCGCGGGGACTCCGCGTCGGATCCCGCATTCCCGGGCGCATCCGGTACCGCGTCAGATCTCTCGGGCATGCCCGCACCGCCGTTCATGGTGCGTTCGCTCGACGACACCGCGCGCTACATCGGCAACCTGGAATTCGACGGGGAGGTGTATCTGGTGGATTTCTGGGCGACCTGGTGTCCCCCGTGCGTGGACGCCCTGCCCGAGCTCGAAGAAATCTACGAAGAATATCATCCGCGGGGATTCAACATTTTAAGCCTGTCATTCGATTCGAGTGACGAGCGCGTGCGGGAGTTCCGCGAGAAGCATTTCGCGATGCCCTGGAAGCACGGGCGGCTGGCGGGAGGATTCAACGACGCGGTGTCACTGAGCTTCGGGCTGGAAAACATCCCGCATTACGTGCTGGTGGGTAGGGATGCGCGGGTGATCGCGGAGGGGGATTGGATTCATGGGGAGAAACTGAGGACGCTGCTGGAGGAGCATCTCGGAGATTAGGGCAGATTTCACAGAGAATCATATCACAGACTCACGCAGATTCGTGCACAGATTTGCACAGATTGATAATTTCGAAAAAGCAATCTGTGGAAATCTGCGTGTACTCTGCGAAAATCTGTGATATGACTCTCTGTGCAATCTGTCCTAATCCTGAACCTCCATCCGTATATTGTTGTTATCCCATTACCATCAACAATAGACCGGTATCCATGGACAGACAGGACTACGACGTTACCGTTCGCGAAACATTCGAGGCCATCGACCGCGCCATCGAGGAACTGGCGCTCGACGGCGTGGAACCGTATCCGCAGAAACACGGACTGCGTCTGATGTTCGAAGACGGCACGTTCATCACCCTCACGCCGAACGCGGAGGAGCAGACCATCGAGGTGATCAAAGGCGAAATCCTCGTGCCCTTTTACTGGGACGCGGTGGAGGAGCACTGGTATGCGCGCTCCGACGAGCGCCCCCTGCTCGCCGCCCTCAGCACGATGATCAACGACAAACTCGGTACCACCGTCACGCTGCCGGATCTGCTATGAGCGACGTCGAAGCATATCCGCAGTCGATGTTCTCGCTGACGAATCACGAGATTTTCGTCCTCACTGCGCATCATGAGGGACGCGACAACGGGCAGGTGGCGACGTGGATCATGCCGGCGACGCTGGTGCCCGATCATCCCCGCATCGCTGCCATCCTGTCCCCGCAGAATTACACGCATGAGCTGATCGCCCTCAGCGGACGCTTCATCCTGCACATGCTCGCCGCCGGACAGCACCAGCTGCTGCCGCGTTTCGGACTTCACTCCGGGCGCGACCGCGACAAATTCGAGGGCATGAATGTCTGGCGCACTCCCACCGGCCTCCCGGTGATCGAGGGCTGCTGCGGCTGGGCGGAATGCCGCATCGTGACATCCCTCAACGCGGGAGACCGTATCGTGTATCTCGCCGACATCATTGCGCAGGAGTTGCAGGCGGGATGCACGCCCCTGCGCAAGCGCGACGCCTTTGCAGTGCAGCCCGAGGATGTCCGCATCGCGCTGGAGGAAAAACACCGTATCGACGGCGAGCGCGACCGCGCGTTCATCAGAACATTCGAGGAGTGACGAGATGGATATCCCCCTTCCCGCATACCGCTGGCGCGGACTGATCGTAGCCGGCATCGTGATCATCGCCTGGATCGCCGCGCTGGTGTATTCGCTCTCGCTGGATCTCGGAGCGGTGCACTGGTCGGTCATCCCCCTGTTCATGCTGCTGAACACGTTCCTCTACACGGGTCTGTTCATCACCGCGCATGACGCGATGCACGGTACGGTGGCACCGAAGCATCCGCGGCTGAACAGATGGATCGGTCGCACGGTGACGATGCTGTACGCGCTGTTCTCCTTCGACATGCTGCTGCGCAAGCATCGCGAGCATCACCGGTATCCCGCGAGCGGCGACGACCCTGATTTTCATGACGGCGAGCACCGGGGACTGCTGCGCTGGTACCTGCATTTCTTCTTCACCTACGTGACGTGGAAGCAGATTCTCGGGATGGCGATCATTTACAACGTCCTGCTGCATCTCGTCGGTGTCGGCAACCTGAACCTCATCCTCTTCTGGGCGCTGCCGGCGATCATGAGCACGTTTCAGCTGTTTTATTTCGGGACGTATCTCCCGCACCGCGAACCGCCGGAGGGCTACGAGGAGCCGCACCGCGCGCGTTCGAACGATTACAGTGTCGCGCTGTCCTTCCTCTCGTGCTATCATTTCGGTTATCATTACGAGCATCACGCATGGCCGTATGTTCCGTGGTGGAGGCTGTCCGCTGCGCGGCGCGCCGTAAAGAATGAAGGATGAATTGACTTTTCATTCACTTCTTCAATCCCTACCTTGTTTACAGTGTCCCTTTCATCATAATTGGAGTTCATTTTGGCTACTGCAAAAACTGGCGATACCGTTCGCGTTCATTATACCGGTTCACTGACTGACGGCACGGTGTTCGACTCGTCGCGCGAACGCGAACCGCTGTCGTTCCAGGTCGGCGCAGGACAGGTGATTGCCGGCTTCAATGATGCCGTCGAGGGCATGGAAGTCGGTGACAAGGTCGATGTGACCATCGAATCGAAGGATGCCTACGGCGATTACCGCGAGGATTTCGTGATCAACGTCAATCCTTCCGACATCCCCGACGAGATCGATCCCGAGGTCGGGATGGATCTTCAGCTGCATCAGCAGGACGGCGGCGCCATCCCCGTCAAGATTACGGCCGTGTCTGACGATGCCGTGACGCTCGATGCGAATCATCCCCTCGCCGGGAAGGATCTGAAATTCGAGATCGAGCTGGTCGGGATCGAAGAGTAGGATATTGCTCTTGGGGTCACGAAGACACGAGGTCGCGAAGACACCAAGGAATGAGAACAACGAAGCGAACGAAGAAAACGAAGGGTTTTATCGAGAGGATTCGATAAAGCCCTTTTCTTTTTCCACAGGCACGCACTTTTCCCTTGCCATTCGGTGCTGACGGTGTATATTCAGGATCACGTTATCTGATACACGGGAACAGGGAGTCCCGTTTCGTTTCATTACATACTCATAGGGAGATATCATGGAAGCATCCAGCACATGGACGTACTGTGCGCGTCCGATCCGTTTTCTATTTGTTGCGCTGATCTCGTTTGTCCTGCTCGCGGCCTGTTCGGAGCCGCAGACCGAGGCGCCGGAAGTACCGTCCGAATATCTCGCGATGCGGAAGAGCGACATCGTGTACGGTCCCGTCAACACCGCGAATCCGTTCGAACATGTCGGACAGCGGCACAACGACCTGGTGCATGCGGTGATCGCATCACTGCATGCATGGGATACGCTCGACGCCTCGCACATGCTCGGCCGCATCCAGACCAGCGGCGCAGCCTGGGCGCAGGACGAATATGATCTAAGCGCAGACCGGAGCATGGAGCTCGTGCAGGCAGCGTTCGCGATGAAAATCGACGACAGTGCCCCGCAGCGGCTGGCGGCGTATGAGAGTCCGTCGCTAACCGCGCGCGAGGAGGAATATCTCCATCGTATCGGCGAGCTGCTCTGCCGGGAGAATTGTTTTGACGAGGTTGAGGATGGACTGCTCGACATCGAGCGGGATATTCTCGCCGAGTCCTGGCCGGCGGGCGACAGCACGGAGACCGCGGCGCGCATTGCCATCAGCGTGGCCAAACACAGCTTCGCTTACTGGAAGCGGATGATGTGCACGGTCTACGGGATTGAGTATGGCGCCGTTGGCAGCGGAACAGCGACAGTCAGTGGCACATCCGGCGGTTCGCTCGGGAAAACCGCGACGGATGTGATCGTGGAGGCGACAAGCCGTTCGGAGATTGTCATGGCGGCGGATGTCATCGGTGCAATTGCGGCGGGACAGAATGCCCAACCGCTTGGTCCCCTCGCGATGCTCGAGGCGGCGGTGATCACCGGCGGCACGTTGTCGCTGACCGTGGCCGTGCTCGTCTACTGGCCGGAGATCAAGACATTCGTGAAGAAGCTTTTGCCTTGGAACTGGTGAGGGAGGCTGTCATGAACGCCGCCCCGCGCCACCTCGGCATGCTCATCGTCATCCTCCTGCTGGGGATGCTGTACCTCTTCCAGGTCGCGTGATTATCTCTTGGGGTCACAATGACACCAGGACGCGAAGACACGAAGAGAATGGGAACAACGAAGACACGAAGGGAGCGAAGGATACATCCTTCGTTTTCTTCGTTCGCTTCGTTGTTCCCATACCCTTCTAGCGTTTCAGGATGACGGGTTGGACGGATTGCTGGCCGTGGTCGGTGGTGACGGCGAGGAGGTAGATGCCGGATTCCACGCCTTCGAGGGATATGCTCTGCTGCCAGGTGCCCTTCTCCCGCTGCTCCGAGACGGCCAGTTCGCGCACACGCTCCCCGGTCACGTCGTACATGGACACGGCCACGCGGCCGGGTTCGTCGAGTGTGTACTCCACCGTCGCCGTGCCCTGCGTGATGGGATTCGGATGGATGCTTGCGGCGAGCGCCGGCACGCTTCCGTCGCCACGCTCTGCGATCGTTCTGCCGGGAGACACTCCCGTCTCGCGCTGCCTCTGTATGCGCTGGCGAACATCCCTTGGAAGCTGCGCCAGGAATTCCACCGTCGGTTCGAACCAGAGCAGGTAGAAGAAATCGTTCTCTCCCTAGACCGGTGAGGCGTGTGGACGCACCCGGATTGGGATCAGTTCTTCCATCCCGTAGTCACCGGATCCGACGGCTGTATCGGCGAGGGATTGCACACGGGCCTCCGGTCGTGCATTGGAGGCAGATCCATCTGCTACTCCGTCTCCTTCCCTGTTGCGGCGATGCTCGTACGTGTACCCGCGAGAATTCGTGATGAGAACAGGAGCAAAGTGCTTCTGTTTACTCCTAGTCATTCCTCTCTTGAAAGCGATTTCGTCCGCCTGCACACGAATGTGCGGCACGCCTGTAGAGTCATACTCGATGTCGGAAATTTTATCGATGGGGATCGTGTAGTGTACCATGCTGTCGGACGTCTGGCGCAGTTCCGACATCACGCCGCTGTTCGTGAACAACGGTCGCCTGATGGTGCCGTCCGGAAGGACGGTAATCCCAAGTCGGCTCAATTCAGTTGAATCGAGATCGTAGATGGAATACCCCTCAATGCGCTGCCGGGTCCAGGACGCGAATACATCGCCGGGTTTGCCTGGATCATCCGTTCCCTCCTCCGCAACATGGTGTTTCCCTGTCTTCACGGAATCGTCGGCGGGAAACATTTCTGTATGGTTCATGTACTGCTGTGTGGGCGGCGGGTTCTCCCGTTGAATCTGCGCAGGTGGATTGTCTTTTGTTCCTGCGATTTCAGGCGAAGTCTGCTCCGGTCCTCCGGCGAGCAGCAGCAGGATTATTGCGATGATGGCCATGACTCCTCCGATTGCGATGATGATGCGTAGTGGTGACGGCATCGCACGAGGGACCGGGGGTGCGGGTTCACCCGCGTGGCGGACAATGAATCGTTCAGCTTCCTCCTTCGGAATGAATGGAGACTGCGAGCGCGCTTTTTTCAGCAGTGCGTCCAGTGAATGCATGTCCTTGCTCATCCTTCCGTCTCGATGTTCACTGGTTCAAGTTCACGGGCTTGATCGCGCGTCCTCTCTGTCGGGCTTTCAGCACCCAGCATGCGCGCGAGTTTCTTGCGTGCACGGGCGACGCGGGATTTCACGCCGGAGAGCGTCCCGCCCTGGATGCGGCGGATTTCGTCGAGCCGCAGTCCCGTCAGTTCGAACAGCACCAGGGCCTCGCGCAGACGCAACGGAAGCCGGTCGATAGCTGCGTACAGCGCGGCGATGTCGGGCGAGAGTTCCGGGGACGGGCCGGGATCGATCCGCAGATCTTCATACTGCCGTTCAAGAGGAAGCAGCCGCTTCCGCCGTTTCGCCGCCTTCCAGTGCAGCCGCTTGGCGATGGTGATCAGGTAAAACAGGAGCGAATCCTTCTCACGGATCTCATCGAAATGCTCGTAGGCGATGAGCAGCGTCTCACCCACAATGTCGCGGGCGTCTTCCGTATTCCGCACCATGGCGCGCACGTAGCGAACGAATGCGTCGTACTGCGGATTCAGCAGCGCGAGAAATCTGTCCTGCCGTGTGGATGCATCCATGAATCAGTGCGTTCGTAGTTCAGTGCGGTCCGCCCCGGCGCCGTGCCGGAATCCGTTGTGCAATGCCGTCACCCCAATAGAGCCCCAACCCCCGTAAAAGTTGCATCAGGAATGGAAACAACGAAGATGCGAAGGGAGCGAAGGAATTTTCCTTCAAGAGATATCCTCGAATCGGGCGTCGATGAGGTCGGCGAGGGCTCGGGGGGCGATGAGGATCTGTGCGCCGTGGGTGCCGGCGCTGACGTAGATGCGCCCGTAGAGCAGCGCGGTCTCGTCGATCCACGTCGGGTACTGCTTCTTCATGCCGACGGGCGAACAGCCGCCGCGGATGTATCCGGTAAGAGGCAGCAGCTCTTTCACCGCGATGAGCTCCACCTTCTTGTTCCCGCTCGCCGCGGCGGCTTTCTTGAGGTTCAGTTCGAACGGTCCCGGAACGCAGAACACGACGATGCCCGTCTTGTCCCCCCGCGCCACCAGCGTCTTGAACACCTGCTCGTGCTCCGCGCCGATCTTGTCGGCGACGGAAATCGCATCGATCTCCCCGTCCGAGCTGTCATAGGTGATCTGCTCGTGCGGGATGCTGCGGGATTCGAGAATGCGGGTGGCGTTGGTTTTCAAAACATGAGGATCGTAAGTATCGTGAGGATCGTAAGTATCGTGAGAATCGCAAGGTCGGAGGCCGATAAGCCGGAGATTCGCCAAAGGCGAAATCGTGTAAGTACGTCATCCCGAGTAGTCCCGCGCAGCGGGACGTATCGAGGGAGTATTCGATCCCTTGCGCACATGGCATCGCTGCCGTACCTTTATGGCACTATTATAGGAGTTTTCTGTATGAAATGCATCCCCGCATGGCTCGCCGTCGCTTTCATACTCGCATGCACGCATACCGGCATCGCGCAAGAGGCGCTTCGCAATGAGGAAGGATTGGCGACGGAGGGCAGAACCACGGGTATGCGCTTCCACACGGAAACGCAGTACACACCGGCAATAGTGACGCGGATGTTCAGGGAAGCGTCCGAAGACTGTGATGCGTCCGACGATGCGGACATCGAGTGGCGACCCTGGCATGCGGGCACGATGGCGACGCAGGTCTTCACCGAGGCCATTGGCGGCGTCGTCATTGGCGGATTATCACTCGCGTTGTTCTCCGGTTCAAAGGCTTTCGATGTCGGTGGAGGCGGCGGCGGAGCTGCGTTCGGATCATTCCTGCTCCTGTGGGGCGGCACTTCACTGGGACTCGCAACAGGAGCGGTGTGGGGCGGTTCGTTCTGGGACGGTAACGGCCGGTTCGACATGTCCTTTCTGGGTGCCGCGGTAGGACTCCTCGCCGGCATCGGCACAGCTGTCGCGATCGATAATATCTGGGGCGGATTCGCTGCAGTCGAGACGGGTGGCATCATCGGGACGACGTGTTTCTACCATCTGAGCGCCGAACCGCAGTATCGTCCAGGAACATACCGGGACTGGGGCAGCCTCCAGAATCGCTCGCGCATGTCCAGCGTCCTGCTCGAAGCGGATCAGCACGTCCAGGTGGAGGTAGCGAGGATCCCACTGGAGTTTTAGGTGGGGAGGGAATTATCCCTCGATACGGCCTCTGTAAAAAATGCGTCATCCCGAACACACCAGCAACGGCCTACTCGGGATGACGTACTTACGCGATCCTTGCGATCCTCACGATCCTTGCGATCCTCTATCGCCAGCGCCAGACGCCGGGCTTGCGGGGACGGCGGACGGGCTCCTCGCGCTGCACGACGACGCGGGGCTCGGTCGCGGTGACGGGTCCGCCGGAAGGCATGGCCATCTGCTGCTGCGGAGCGGCGGCGGGACGCGCTTTGTCGCCCATGGCGCGGAAGCTGCGCTCGGCGGAGGCGATGATTTCAGGACGCAGTCCTTCCTTCGCGATCTCCTCGAGAAAGGCGCGGCGGCCCTGGATCAAATCCTTGATATAATAGTCAATCTGCTCCTGGTTGTAGAGCTTGTGCACGTCCCACTCATCCATCGGACGCCCATCGGCCTCGACGATGGATTCGGTGCCGAGGATGCCGCGTTCCCATTTGTTGGTGCCGCGCAGGTCGCCGCGCTGAATGGCGGCCATCAGATCCAGCGGCACGCGTTCGGCTTTGCGCAGCATGTGTTTGGTCATCTTGCCGCCTTCCTCGGTTTCCTCAATGATCTCGCCCATGCCGCCGGTGTTGTACAAACGGAAGTTCACCTGTCCGGGATACTTGTTGACGAGCTTCATGATGATGTCGTGGAATCGATTGACCTTCTGGCCGCGGCTGCCGATGATGAAGTCGTCGGTGCCGACAATGCGCACGGAATCACCCGCCTTCTCGGGATTGGCGGCGAAGCTGAGCGTCGATTCCCCGAACAGGTAGGCCAGCACGCCCTGTTCGGGCGTGAGCTTCTGCGCGAAGGGCATGATGGTATTGCGCCGCGTGATGAAGGCGAACCACAGCGCGTCGTTCTTGTCGAGACTTGGAAGATTGATCGAATCCGCAGCGATGGAGATGAGCTTGCCGTCCCGCTCGATGAAGAGTTTGTCCATGCGCACCACGGCGCGACCGTTGCCGCAGAGGCTCTCGTCGAGAAAATCCACCTTGCCGTCGGCATCCACCATGATGTTTTCGAGCAGTGCGCTCTTGTGCGTCAGCGCATAATGCATCGCCTCCTGATCGGATTTCCGCACGTCGGTCTTCACATAGAAATTGTGCTCCGAACCGAACGCGGCACCGTCGTCGCGAAGGAAGCAGATGTCGTCCTGCGAGGCATAGGTCATTTCGCCCCGCTTGGGATCCATCTCGAGCTGATGGCAGCTCCAGGTGGACTTCCCTGTCGCGGTCATGCCGAAGAGAATGACGCCGTGACGCTTCAGCTCATTCGACTTCGCATCGCGCGCCTCCACAACCTTGCTGCCGGCGTGGAGCCCGAGCATCCCGTGCTCGTCAGCCAGCCACATGGCCTGGCGCAGAAATCCCTTCTTGTTCTCCCCGAGATAGTCGCTGCCAAGACAGATGTTCAGGTTGAACTCGGGCATGGTGAGGATCTGCTGGCGGCTCTGATGCTCCTCGGGAATGTGAATCATCGTGATGTTCGGTCCGGGACGCCCGGCGGGCTCGTCGAGGAGGTTGCCCCACTGATAGGCAAGACGCGCATTGCGGAAATCACCCACACTGAGGTACAGCGTGCAGGTGGGATTGAAGTCGGGATTATTCCCCATCTGCCGCGTGAGCTTGATGAACGGCAGCGTGGTCATCCACTTGAGCACTTTCTCCAGCTCGTCGGGCGCGTTCCTGACCACCTTCTCCTGGTAGGGCAGGAGCTTCGGCAGACGCACGCGCTCGGATCCGAGATACACCGTCTTGGCGGCGAGGCGCGAGCTCTGCACCGAACGCCATACGTAGGAGCCGTACTCGGTTTTCTGCGCGAACTTCTTCACGCGCGGCTCGAGCCAGTTGAGATCGACTTCCCTGATGTTCGGACTGTTCAGCAGCGGCACAAGCCGCTCGTAAAAGCTTTTGTATACGTCGTTGTTATAGATGTCTTTCGCCATGGGTTACCTTCCGTTGCCGCTGACATGTGTCAAAATCTGCTGCGTCATATCGGTCACCGTCGCCGTGCCCGCGTTGAGCTGGTACACGTCGGCAGACTGGAACAGCTTCGTGAAGAAGCGCTTCTGCAGCTCCATCCGCTCGTCTGATTTCACGAGGAGGTGGGGATTGTAAAACGCGTGCTGCTTGCCGCCGGCGGACGTGCCCGCGGGATATCCCATCTCCACGATGTTCAGCGCATCGTCGAGATCGAGCTTCTGCATCGAGGAGGAAACGGGGTCGTTGCGGAGGATGAACACGTGACGGATGTCGATGCGCTTGACGTGCCGCGCCATGCCGCCCAGCCAGTAGGGATCGAGCATCGCGTGGCTCTTCTTCGCACAGTCGTAGCTGTACGGCGCGCCACTGTTGAGCGGACAGCTTTCGTGCAGCCGGTGCTCATCGTTGCGGCAGTCCTCCACCTTCGTGATCACGTTCTCGCATTTGCTCTTGTCGAAGAGCTTCGCGAGCGCGTCGTGCGCGGAGACGGTCTTCGTGGGCATGTATATCTTGCGCTCGGGATTGTCGGCCGCAGCGTATCCGCCACCGTAGCGCACAAAGAGATAGTCGTAACTGTGCATGGCCGCCGCCTCGTCCTCCTGGAAGAGCCGCCAGAACAGGTCGGTTTTCTTCGTGCCTTCGGGACCGATGAACATGATGCCTTCGCCGTTGATGTCCATGGTCATCGCGCGGATGGCATGGATATCGAACAGGCGTTCGGCCACGTCGGTGGTGAGTCCGAGCGCCAGTGAGCGCAGCGAACCGTAGTGATCCGCGTTGAACAGCACGCCGGTCTTGGTTTCAGAATTGTAGAACGCGTGGGATTCACGTCCGGGCACGCCGTCCACCGCATAGATCACACCATGCGGTTCGATGTCGGCCTCCAGCTGCGCCGGATACCAGTTCTCCATCCAGAAATCGTAGAGATGGCCGACATTCGTGCGCAGCTGCACGATCATGCCGTTGATATTCGCGTTCCACTCGAAGTAATTGCTGTAGCCGAGATGCGCCTCCGCCTCCGCCACGAGTGCGTCGCGGATGCCGACCTTCACATCCCAGTCCACCGGCACCTGATGCTTGACCACGGTCTCGGTGTTGACGAGCTTGATGAGCTTGCGCTTCGGCGCGGGCTTGAGCTTGGAGAGCGCTTCGGCGATGCGTTCCATTCCCTCCTGCAGGTTGCTCATCGAATTGGCGTAGCTGATGCGGATGAAATCATCCGAGCCGAAGGCGTCGCCGGGCACGATGGCCACGTTCGCATGCTTGAGCAGGAAATACGCCATGCCGTAGCTGTTGCGGATGGGCACGCCGTCGTATTCCATCCTGTAGAACGACGACATGTTGGGGAATGCGTAGAACGCGCCGCGGGGCATCGGACAGGAGACGCCGGGCATGGACTGCAGCTTGTACACCACGAAATTGCGGCGCTTCTCGAACTCGGCCGCCATTTTGGAGATTTCGTACTGCGGTCCTTTGTACGCTTCCAGCGCCGCGCGCTGGGAGATCGAGCTGGCATTGGACGTTGCGTGGCTCTGCACTTTAGCCATTGCGGAGGTAATTTCCGGCGAGGCAGCCGCCCAGCCGATGCGCCATCCGGTCATCGAGTAGGCTTTTGACACACCGTCGACAGTGATGGTACGCTTTCTGATTTCCTCACCCAGCGACGCGAAGCGTGTGAACTTGAGGCTGTCGTACATCAGCTTGCCGTAGATCTCGTCAGCAATGCAGATGATGTCCTCTTCAATGATGACGTCGGCCAGCGCCTCGAGTTCCTCGCGCGTGTAACCGCTGCCGGTGGGGTTTGATGGATTGTTGAGAAATACCGCCTTTGTGCTCGCGTTGACCGTGTCGCGCAGCTGTTCGGGGGTGAGCCGGAAGCCGTCCTCTTCCCGCGTTTGAATAATCACGGGCCGCCCGTTGCCCAGCTTGACCATTTCTGGATACGACACCCAGTAGGGAGCGGGGATAATCACTTCGTCCCCGTCGTTGACGATGGCCATGATGGCGTTGTAGATGGAATGCTTCGCGCCGCTGGAGACGATGATCTCGGATGCAGGGTCGTAGGAAAGCTGGTACTCCTCTTCGAGATGCCGCGCGATGGCCTTGCGCAGCGGGAGGATGCCCTCGTTGGCGGTGTACTTTGTGAAATTCTCGTCGATCGCCCGCTTACCGGCCTCCTTGATATGGGCGGGTGTCGGGAAGTCGGGCTCACCCACGCTGAGATCGATGACATCGACCCCCTGCTCCTTGAGCGCCTTGGCCTTCGCGGCGACCTTCAGCGTCGGCGATGAACCGATCAAATGAATTCTATCTGCCGTCACGTTGCTACCTCAATGATGATCGTTTGCTGGATGCATCCGCGCCGCAGGGAACTGAATTGGAAGCGGACACGGACCGGTGAAACGGTTATGCGCGCGGCGACTCTCAGTCTTCGCTCGCGAGCTTATCCTTGAGGAACTTCGCGAGGTCGACGCCGGTGAGCGACTTGACGACCTCGGGCACGTTGGCGAGCACATCTGCGATCTGTCCGGTGAGCTGCGAGGTGCCGAGCTTGCCGTCCGCACCGCCGATGAGCGTGATCTTGTCGATGCGCGAGAGCGGTTCGGCGACGTTCTTTGTGAGTTCCGGCAGCACATCGAGAATCATCTGGTACATGGCGGCCTGGTTGTACTGCTCGTAGGCCTTCGCCTTCTCAATCATCGCGTCGGCTTCGGACCGGCCGAGCATCTTGATGCGGTCGGCCTCCATTTCGTTTTCCTTCGCGCGGGCCTGCGACTTGGCCTCGAATTCCTTGAGCAGCCGGGCGCTCTCGGCTTCGGCCTCGGAGATGATCTGCACCTTGCGGGCCTCGGCCGGCTTGATGATGGTCGCCTCGAGTTCCTTTTCCTTGCGCGTGATTTCCTCGGCCTGGACTTTCGCCTGCTCCTGCGTTTCGATGAGCTTGACCTTGTACTCCTCCTGCTTCACGTCCTGTGCAAGGCGGTAGCGCTCGAGCTCATAGGAGCTGTCGGCCTGGGCGCGCACCTTGTTGACCTCGATCTGCGACTTTGCCTTGAGCTCTTCGTTCTTCCAGTTGCGGCCGGCGACTTCGGCGGCGGCGGCGAGCTTGGCGACCTCAGCCTCCTTGTTCGCCTGTGCGGCGAAAATGGCGGCGTCACGGTCGTACTCAGCCTGCTTGACGACGGCGTCGCGCTTTGCGGCGGCAATTTTCGGCTTGGAGAGCGCCTCGAGATATCCCTGTGTGTCGTTGATGTCCTTGAGCGCGAAGGAGATCATCACCAGTCCCATGCTGCCGAGATCCCGAACAACGGCGTTATAGACGCGGTTGGCGAATTCGGCGCGGTCCTGATACAGTTCGGAGATGGTCATGCCGCCGATGGCCTCACGTACCTTGCCCTCGAGCACGGTCTGCGCGACCTCGTGCACGGCCTCAGTGCCGCCGCCCATGAAGTTCTGCGTGGCGAGGAAAATCGCGTATTCATTCGTGTCGATTTTCACCTGGGCGCTGGATTCCGAGAGGATGGGAATGCCGTCCTTGGAGAGCACTTCCGGCGTCTTGATCGTCACCGTCACGACGTCGATGGGCAGGGTATCGGCCTGCTCGGTGAAGGGATTGACGAAGGAACCGCCGCCGATGCGGAATTTATATCCGATCTCCTGCTGCGTTCCGTCGGGGGTCGTAATCGAGCTTTTTCGTCCGGAGATGACCAGGACCTCGTTAGGACCGGCCTTGCGATACTGTCTGGTCATCCAGAAGATAAAGCCGGCGACCAGGAGGACGACGACAGCGATGACGATGATCCAAGTAACCATGAAAGCCTCCAATACACTGGGGAAATTTCCAATTCGATGCTGTGCTGCTCACGCAGTGGATGTCGACGCGGGCGGGGCCCCTCGCGCCTGCCGGTGGGATCCGTGACAGACGGATTTCGGGCAGACGGATCGTCAATAAATACAAACGTACTTATCCTTTTTTTAATGAACAAATGGTGGCCCTGCGGGCGCAGGAGGCGGCGGGCAGGATGGAGGGGCGAAATTCATCTCGCCCGTGTGGTGCAGGAGCAGTAGCACGAGCAGGAGTGAATGTCGGGAAGAAGCCAACGGCCAATCCGCCTCCGCTGCGCTGCGGCGGACCTTCGGCAGCCAACGGCCAACCCGCCTCCGCTGCGCTACGGCGGGCAGGCAGCCCATTGCAACCAAAAACCAACAACCAATCACCAACAACATATTCCCTATATTGATTGTATGAATATCTATGCCGTCATCATTCTTATCACGCTCGTCATCACGACCGCTCTGGAGATCTGGGCGGATGTGCTGAACCTGCGGGCGCTGTCGCCAAAGCTGCCCGATGAATTCAAGGATGTGTACAACGAGGATGAATACGCGCGGTCACAGAAATACACGCGGGTACGAACGAAATTCGGTTTCGCATCCACCGCCTTCGATTTGGCGGTGATGCTTGTGTTCTGGTTCTCGGGCGGGTTCAACTGGCTGGACCTGCAGGTGCGCGCCTTCGAATTTGGTCCGATCGGCACCGGACTCGCATACATCGGCATCCTCGCACTGGGTCTCGGCATCCTCCAACTCCCCTTCTCCATCTATTCCACGTTCGTGATCGAGGAGCGCTTCGGCTTCAACCGTACCACGGTGAAGACCTTCATTCTCGATATCCTGAAAAGCATTGCCCTGGCGGTACTCATCGGCGGTCCCGTGCTGGCGCTCATCCTCTGGCTGTTCCAGACGGCCGGCACCATCGCCTGGCTGTACGCCTGGCTGGCGGTGACCGCCTTCACGCTTGTCATGCAGTACATCGCGCCGACATGGATTCTCCCGCTGTTCAACAAATTCACCCCGCTCGAGGAGGGCGAACTGCGCGAGGAGATCACCCGCTACGCCGAATCCGTGCGTTTCCCACTGCAGGGGATTTACGTGATGGACGGCTCGAAGCGCTCGAGCCGCTCGAACGCTTTTTTCACCGGCTTCGGGAAACACAAGCGCATCGTGCTCTTCGACACGCTGATCGAGAAGCACGCGACCGAGGAGCTGACCGCGGTGCTGGCGCATGAAATCGGGCATTACAAAAAGAAGCACATCATCATCGGCATGCTCATCGGCATCGTGGAGACCGGCGTGATGTTCTTCCTGCTCGGGCTTTTTGTCAGCGAGCCCGCGCTCGCCCATGCGTTTTTCATGGACCACGTGTCCGTCTATGCCGGGCTCGTGTTCTTCGGTATGCTGTACTCGCCGGTGTCGTACCTGCTCTCGATCGGAATGAACGCGCTGTCGCGGAAGCACGAGTTCGAGGCCGACCGCTATGCCGTGCGCACCTACCGCCGGCCGGAGTCCATGATCAGCGCCCTGAAAACACTTTCCGTATCCAACCTCAGCAATGTCACTCCTCATCCCGCATACGTGTTCCTGAACTACTCCCACCCGCCCATGCTCGAGCGGATCAGACACATCCGCCACGTGGCGAAGGAGAAAATCCCGCACAGGCAGAAAGTGCGCATCGGGGTCAAGGACCTGTTCTGATCAAGTGCAAAGGACAAAGTGCAAAGTGCAAATCCTGATTTGCCTGGATTTGCACTTTGCACTCTGCACTTTGTACTTGTCGTTCGAATCCGCTGGCCTATTCGGCTATCGTTTCGCCTGATAGAACACCCCGCGTTCCCCCCGATGCTGTTCGATTTCCCCCTCCCCGATCATGACGTCGAGGTATTTACCGATGTCGAGGACGTGCATGCCGAGCGTAACGGCGAGGTCGTCGATGGTTGAAGGACGCACGCGGATGGTGGCGAGGATGCGGCCGCGGAGGTTCTCGCTGAAGGATGCGCAGCGTCTGCGCACGATGGGCTTGCCGATCACTTCGACCTCGTCACCGAGCATGTCGGCGATGGCCATCAGGTTTTCGCGGGGCATGGGCTCCACCCAGGGCATCGCTCCCGGACGGTCAAGGGAATTGAGCTGAATTCGGTCGACCTGCAGCCGTTCGAAGACGTCGCGAAAGCGCGTCAGTTCCTCCTGCGTATCGTTGACGCCGGGAATGAGGAACACCTCGAGCCACACTTCCCCATCGAATTCGGCGCAGAAGGTGACGAGTCCCTCGATAACCTCCGCATTGGAAAGATTTTTATTCGGCCGGTTGATCCGATGGAAAATATCTTCAGAAACGGCATCCAGTGATGGGACAACGAGATCGGCGGGCATGAGCGCCGCGCGCACTTCCTGCTGCCAGAGCAGAGTTCCGTTTGTGAGGACAACGACGCGGTGCTGCGGATACTCGCGCTTGAGCCACGCGATGATCTCGCCGATGCCGCTGTGCAGCGTCGGTTCACCGCTGCCGGAGAAGGTGATGGCATCGAGCTCGGGATCGGTGGAGAGGTATTCTTTCAGCTCGGCGATGACCTCGCCTGTGGGGATATATTCTTTTCGCTCGAGTGTGAGGTCATCTGTTTTACCGCATTCGCAGTAAACGCAGTTCAGTGTGCAGGCCTTCTGCGGTGTGAGGTCGATGCCGAGGGAGATGCCGAGACGGCGGGATGGTACGGGGCCGAAGAGGTGGTTCACGGTGGGTTATTGGTTATTGGTTGGCAGAAAATCCTTCATTCTTAAAACTAGGAAGATGTGTGATGGGGATCAACGTCAGCGATTGCGCTTGTCGTTATTCTTCGTGATGCGTTTGACCATTTTGCCGAATTCCCTGTCGCGGCGGCGGCGCTCGAGGTAGGAGCGTTCGTAATGCGCGGCTTCACGCTGCATCTTCTCGTAGTTCTCGAAATGGCCCGCGTCAAGTTCGCCGGCTTCGATCGCCGCGATGACAGCGCATCCTTTTTCGTGCTGATGGGTGCAGTCCTTGAAACGGCATTCCGCGGCGAGGCGCTCGATGTCGCCAAAGGTCTCGCTGAAGCCGGCATCCGCGCCGAAACTTCCGAGCTCGCGCAGTCCGGGTGAATCGATGAGCAGCGCGCCGCTGTCGAGCATGAGCAGCTGACGGCGTGTCGTGGTGTGACGTCCGCGGTGATCGGTTTCGCGCACGTCACGCGTGGCGAAGGATTCACCGCCGAGCAGCGCATTGAGCAGGGTGGTTTTGCCCACGCCGGAGGATCCGAGCAGGCAGGCGGTTGTTCCAGGGGTGAGCAGTTTGCGCACGGACTCCAATCCCACCCCCTCCTGTGTGCTGATGAACAGGCAGGGCACGTCGCCGGCGGTTTCGCGAAGTCCGTCGAGCATCATCGCCCGCTCCTCTTCATCCACCAGGTCCGATTTCGTCAGCACGACCACCGGCGCAATGCCGCCGTCACGCACCATGACGAGGTAGCGCTCGAGGCGGTTGAGGTTGTAGTCGCGGTCGGCGGACTGCATGCACAGCGCGGTGTCGATGTTCGCGCCGAGAAGCTGGTACTCCACGTTGCGGCCGGGATCCTTGCGGCGCAGAACGCTGCGGCGCGGCAGGAGGTGGTGGATGAGTCCGAACGTGTCGTCGTTGAGCGTCTGCATGGCCACCCAGTCACCGACGGTCGGGATTTCCGTACTGTCGTCGGCGGCGAAGAGCAGGCGGCCGGTGGGCTCGGCGCGGAGGAGTCCGCCCTCCCAGAGGATGTCGAAGTTGCTGCGGTTGACGCCGGCCACGCGTCCCGGAACGAGATGCGGCGCATCCAGCGCGCGGAAGGCGGCGTCGAGATCAGCCGTGTAGCCGATGTCTTCGAGTGATTTCATACTGCAACATACAACGACGGCGGCGAAAACGAGAGGGCGGAATGCCGCCCCTGACGATTGCGAACTTGCCGTGTTTTTGCCTACTTTACGTCCGTTCACGATCACATCGCACACTCCGGACAGCTGCATGGCCGAATCCTCCCAACGCTCCACCGGTTTTATCGCCTTTTTCCTCGTGTTCGCCGCGACGCTCTTCGGCTCGATCAGCCTGCAGGAGACGGTGGTGAAAAACGTCGTGGAGGGGGTTTTCCCGAATTACGTCCTCTACACGAAGGTGCTGCCCGCCGAATGGATCATCATGAGCCGCGACCTCTCCACCGGCGAGAGTTACGGCCAGCAGCGCGCGCGGCTCAACGACATTTTCTACGCCATCCGCAACGGGGAATACGAACCGCAGGACAGAACATTGAACGAGCTGCGCGGCAAGCGCGAGCTGAAGGAGTACGTGATGCAGACGGAGCGGACGCTGTATTTCGTAAACCCCTACTTCGCATTTCTGCCGCTGCATATTTTTCTCGCCGGACTGGTGGCGTTCCTGATCTCGATGTTCCTCCCATCCGGGAATCTTGCGTGGATCCGCGGCAAGCTGATGCGGGAATACGACCGCGTGGGCTCCCTGCTGGAAAAGCAGTTCGACGCACATGACGTGGATTTCCAGGCCATCCTGAATGCGGACCGCGACCGACGCGAGCAGATGCTGCGCTTCACCACGCTGCCGCAGGTCGTGCTCTCGGAGATCGAAGACTACAACGCCGTGCGCCGCTGGGTGAACGGGGAAACAGCGAATCCATTCATCCCCATCACATTCTATTTCCGCTACCGGATTTCGGCTTCCTACGGCAACCTGATCCAGGGACTGGTTTCCGGCGGCGCCGCCATCCTGATTTTCGTGATCGGTCTTCGCGGACTCAAGCTCATTCCGCAGGAAGAACCGTCGCTCATTCTCATGGCGCTCTCCATCGAATTCATCCTGCTGATCGTGCTCATGGTGACCTTCGCCGGTTCGGCCCAGGAGGAGCGGCTCGACCGCGTGGTCAAAGAGCTGGAGGCCGAGCAGCGCGACGCGATCAAGCAGCAGACCGAAGCCCTGCATGAGGTGCTCGGGAAGGCCGGGGCAGGCGGCGGGGGCGGCGGCATTCCCACCGGCGACAGTATTTCGGAATACGAGGAGCAGCGCCTTCTCGACGAAGTACTCAGCATGATGATCAAGGAAGCCGAACGCAGGCGGAGCGTGTAAGTGGACAGCGAACAGATTTACATCCCCCGCCCCGATATCCGCACGCAGTTCGACACCGTGTTGCGGCGCAGCCGCGAGAGCGGACTGCAGGTTGTGTGGTTTTTCGGGGAGACCGGACAGGGCAAGACATATTTCCTCCGGAATTATCTCGACCGTGAAAGCGACGACATTCTCGTCTCGTACGCGCAGTGTTCTTCCCCGCTGGGGAATCAGTCCACCAACATGCTCAAACCGCATCAGCCGTTGAAGGACATTTTCGAGGATCTGCTCGCCAACCAGGCCAACACGCGGCGCAGGCGCAATCTGATCAAGAACATTTCCCTCACGGTGCTGGCGATCATCCCGATTGTCGGTGACGTGGCATACGGCGTCAAGGAGCTCCGCCGCGATCTCAACGAGTTCAAGAGCGGAAAGCGCGAGGTGGATTTCTCGAATTTCGTGCGCGAGTATCTCGGCGATCTCAAGACGATTGCCGAGGAATCGCCGGTGCTGATCGTCATCGACGACGTGCAGTGGACCGATATTCCCACGGTCGAAGCATTGCACCGCTTCTTCTCAGAAGAGGAATACCGCGACTCCCGCATAACCGTTGTACTCAGCGCACGCCGAGACGAGCTGGAAGCATCCCCCGATTTGCTGACGCTGTACACGCAGTTTTCGCAGGAGCCGTTTTCCACGGAGATCACGCTCCCGCCCTTCAGCAGCGACCAGATCCGCGAATATTTCCGCTCGTATTTCCCGAAGAGTCCGGCACAGCCCGACCTGCTGCTGTGGCTGGAGCAGAAGACGGGCGGCAATCCGTTTTTCCTGCAGTCCTATATCCAGCACCTGCTTGTCGAGGATGTGCTCGACGATCGCGGCGTGGTGACGGGCGATCTCGAGGCCTACCGCGGGCTGCCCGCGGAAATCCGCCTGGTCACGAACTGGCTGATGAAGTCGCTGCAGGAGGCGGACCTGACACTGCTGCTCACCGCGTCGGTGCTCGGCTACCAGTTTTCCCTGCACGAACTGATGCACCTGACACAGCGCGCCTCGCTGGATCTGATCCGCGGACTGCGGCGCATCCGCACGAAGCACGGCATCGTGGAGCCGGTTGGGTTCCGGCTGATCAACGGGAAGGAATCCACCGTGTACCGCTTCACACAGCACGCGATTCACACTGCACTGTACAATGAGCTGACGGCGGAGGAGAAAGAATCGCTGCATCGCATGACGGCCCATTATCTGAACGAACTGCGACTCTCGCGCGGCAGCGATCCGGACGCGCAGAACTCCATCGCCTCGGCGCTGATGCTGCATTCGCGTCTCGGCCACGAGCCGGAGCTGGAGTATCAGTCCATTCTCATGAAAGCGCAGAACACCACGGAGGACCTCAACGAGGAGGAGATCGCCGAGCAGCTGCGCGCGCTCTCGCCAGCCATTGGACTGCCGATGGATCAGATCATGGAGACCTACCACCAGGCCATGCAGCTGGCACCGCTGAAGACGAAGCACGCCAGCCGCGAGCAGGTGGTGCTCAGCATCCCGCAGGAGGAGCGCGAGGGGGACAGCCTCGGACAGTTTCTCGCGCGCGTGCTCAGTATGCTGCGCCGCGGCAACACCTCGGAAGCAAACGTCGTGCTGGAGATGCAGATCAGCCGCGCGGAGCGGAAAGGACAATTCGTGCACCCGGTGGTACACATTCTCTATGCCCTGTCATCGGAGATGCTCGGACGTGACACCGAGCAGTCCATGCGCGCCATGCGCGTCGCGATGCAGAGTCCGGCCCACCCCACCTACGCGGCCTTCGCGCGGATCGGACTCGCGCTGTTTTCGGACACCGACGATGAGACCATCCTGACCGCATTACGCGAAGCGGCCGCATACAGCGGCCGCCATCGGAGGATCGTCCATGCGATCGTGATCTGGATTATTCATACGCGGTTCAGCGGGCGGGAAGAATTCGCGGCGGTGCTTCAACAGCATCCGCTGCAGGCGGGCGCGTCGGAGACACTGCAGCAGTATTATCCTCGCACTGCGGCTGTCATCCGGAAGCGCTGACATCCCCGCTCCTGAATTTGCCTCCGAGTCCCGTTCTCCTGCTCGGAGAAATGCAGACAGCCACTGCGACCGGTCGCATCCGCACGCCTGCGCTCCCCCCTCTCCTGCCGTTACTGCATCAGTTCCGTTCCCTTGAAGAAATAGTTGACCTCGAAGGAGGCCGTGTCCTCTGCATCGGAGCCGTGTGCGACGTTGCGTTCGATGCTGGTGGCCATGTCGCGGCGGATCGTGCCGGGATCGGCGTTCTCGGGATTGGTCGCGCCCATCAGGGAACGCCAGCGCTTGACGGCGTCCACGCCCTCGAGCACCATGAGCACGACGGGACCGGAGGTCATGAATTCCATCAGGGAATTGAAAAACGGTTTGTCGCGGTGCACGTAGTAGAATCCTTCGGCGCGGGTCTGCGTCATGTGTTCCATGCGCATGCCCACGATGCGGAGTCCCTCCTGTTCGATGCGCTTGACGACTTCACCGATGAGTCCGGCGGCGACGCCGTCGGGTTTGACGATTGCGAGTGTTCGCTGCATGTGAATTCCTTCCGTATGATGTCGACAGATGAAAGAAAACTTCCGAATCATTAAATATAGGGGAATCCGGGAAATGAGGGAAATCTCGCAACGGAACGATTCGATTTCAATCTTCTGTTTTACGCATGAGTAGTTTCATCATGATATCAGAAGGATTGAATATATGAGCAAGAACAGACGCGACTTCATGAAAGTCGGCGCGGCGGCTGTCGGCGCCTCAATGCTGACACCCTACGCCGGTTTTGCAGAACGCATGGACCGTGACGAGCGGGCACTGTTTTCGATGGCAGTAAACGACGCCGGAGAATACACCCTGCCCCCGCTTCCCTACGCATACGAGGCCCTGGAGCCGCATATCGACGCACAAACGATGCGGCTGCATCATGACATCCATCACAACGGGTACGTGAAAGGACTCAACGCCGCACTGAAGGACATGGAGCAGGCACGCGGCTCGGGCGACTACGGACTGATCGACCGTTTCGCGCAAAAGGCGGCGTTCCATGGGTCGGGACACATTCTGCACACGATTTTCTGGCAGAACATGATCAACGCCGATAAAAGCGGGTCGCCGAAAGGCATGCTGAAGCGGCAGCTCGAAACGGATTTCGGCTCGGTGGACGCGTTTATGGCGCAGTACAAAAATACCTCCGCCAAGGTCGAGGGATCGGGCTGGGGAATTCTCGCCTGGGAGCCGCTCGGCCGGCGCCTCGTCGTGCTGCAGGCGGAGAAGCATCAGAATCTCACGCAGTGGGGTGTCGCGCCGCTTCTCGTTGTGGATGTCTGGGAACACGCATACTACCTGAAGTACCAGAACCGCCGCGGCGAATACCTCGACAACTTCATGCAGGTCGTCAACTGGGAAGACGTCGGTAACCGCCTCGAAGCCGTCATGAAGTGACGGATGACTCTTTGAGGCACGAAGACTCGAAGACACCAGGACACAAAAGATCTGTCAGGCGGCGGCCCACACGGGCCGCCGTTTTCTTTTCCTTCGTGTCTTCAAGTCCTCGTGACTTCGTGCCCCCCGAGAAAAATCTATTCCTTCGGTTTGAAGACTTTCTCGGTGGAGGAGACGATCATGGTGGCGGTGGCGTCGGAGGTGACGTTGGTGATGGTGCGGCACATGTCGAGAATGCGATCCACGCCGAGGATGAGCGCGATGCCCGTCTCCGGCACCCCGACGGAACGCAGGACGATGATCAGCATGATGATCCCCACGCCGGGGACTGGTGCCGTGCCGATGGAGGCGAGCGTCGCAGTCAGGACGACCGTAAGCTGCTGCGTGATCGAAAGATCCATACCGTAGACCTGCGCGATGAATACGGCAGCGACACCCTGGTAAAGCGCGGTTCCATCCATGTTGATCGTGGCGCCAAGGGGAAGCACGAAGCTCGTGACTGACTTCGGGGCGCCGACATTTTCACAGCTCTCCATGGTCACCGGCAGCGTAGCCGCGGAACTGCTGGTGGTGAAGGCGACGAGCTGCGCGGGACGAAGCTCCCGCAGGAAATTCCCCAGCGGCACATCGCGCCCGAACAGCTTGAGCAGCAGCGGATAGACGACAAAGGTCTGCACGGCGAGGCCTCCCACCACGGCCACGATATACCACAGCAGTGTCTGCAGAATGCCGAAACCAAATTCCGCGATGGTGGCGGCAATCAGCGCAAAGACGGCATAGGGAGCGATGAGCATGACAAAGTCGACCATCTTGATCATCGCGTCGCTGATCGCATCAAAAAAGCCGATCACGTGCTGCGCCTTCTGCCTGTCGATGAACAGCAGCGTGATGCCAAGCAGGAGTGCGAAGAAGATGATCTGCAGCATTTCCGCTTCGGCGAGGGCCTGGGCCACGTTCTTCGGCACGAGGTTGACGATGTAATCGAGGAAATCGACGGAAATATTCTGCTCGATGCGCTCCGCCGCATCCTCCTGATAGGCGGCAAGGAGACGCTCCTTTGCCACCGGGTCCATTCTTCCTCCCGGCTGCACAACATTCCCGAAGGTCAGTCCGATGGAAATCGCCAGTGCGGTGGTGAGAATGTAATACGCGATGGTCTTGCCGCCGATGCGCGCCATTTTTGTGACGTCGTGCAGACTTGAGACACCCACGAGCAGCGAGGCAAACACCAGCGGAATGGCAATCATCATCAGGAGACGGATGAAGATATCCCCGAGCGGCTTGATGACGGTGGCAATGGTCTGCTCCTTGCGCATGCTGCGCACATCGTTGATCGCGCGCGTGCGTCCGCCGCCGGTTACACGCAGGTTCACTGCTGCGTCGGACTTTTTCTTCATCTGCCGGAACATGTGCAGGATTTCCGCCTGGTCGCCCGACCCGAAATCCACCTCACGTTCACCCTGCATCACAAGGATTTCATCCCAGTCGCGCACCTCGAACTCGCGCAGTTCCGCGCCGTCGGGCACTTCGAGGATGAGCAGCTGCTGGTCGACGGCGAAGAATACGCCGAACACCGCGCCGAAGATAAGGCCGAGAAGGATCTGGATATGGAGGGCAGGTTTACGGAAGCGCATGCGGTGGATTCACGTGGTGGTTATCGCTACCGGCTATTATAAGAGATTACGCAGAGTAATCATATCACAGATTTTCGCAGATTCATGCGCAGATTCACACAGATTGTTTTTTGTGCAAACCAATCTGTGCAAATCTGCGTGTACTCTGTGCGAATCCGTGATATGATCCTCTGCGTAATCTCCCTAAATCTGTACTGGCATGCGCCGCGCGCCCCAGGTTCCCGGCTCGGGATCGAAATGTCCCGCGCAGGGAGTTCCGCATGACCGGCAGCGCCCGTGCTCGTCCAGTTCCCATCGGGTCAGTTCATACCAGTCGCGCCCGATGAGCACCGCGCCGCAGTTGTGACAGTATGTGCTTCCGCCGTGCTCGTCGTGAACGTTGCCGGTGTACACGTAGCGCAATCCGTTGCGTTTTGCGATGTTCCGTGCCCGCGTGAGCGTGGCGGCGGGTGTCGGCGGCACGTCCATCATTTTGTAATCCGGATGGAAAGCGGAAAAGTGCAGCGGCACGTCCTCCCCGAGCGCCTCGGCGATCCAGCGTGTCATGGCGTCAAGTTCGTCGTCGGAATCATTCTGTCCCGGAATGAGGAGCGTGGTGATCTCCATCCACACATCCGTCTCCCGGGCGATGTACTGCAGCGTCTCCTTCACGACGGAGAGCTCCGCCGAGCAGAGCTTCCGGTAAAATGATTCGGAAAATCCTTTCAGGTCAATGTTCGCCGCGTCCATGTACCGGTAGAATTCCTTCCGCGGTTCATCGCAGACATAGCCCGCGGTCACGGCGACGGATTTGATCCCGCGCCCGGCACATGCCTGCGCGACGTCGATCGCATATTCGTGAAAGATCACCGGATCGTTATACGTGTAGGCCACGCTGCGGCAGCCGCTGCGTTCGGCCGCATCGGCGATGGCTTCGGGTGTGGCCAGATCTGCAAGGCGATCCATCTGCCGCGACTTGCTGATATCCCAGTTCTGGCAGAAGCGGCAGGTGAGATTGCAGCCCGCGGTGCCGAAGGACAGCACGGCGCTGCCGGGATAAAAATGATTCAGCGGCTTTTTCTCGATGGGATCCACGCAGAATCCTGATGAACGGCCCCAGGTAGTGAGGACGACTTCCCCTCCCTGATTCATGCGCACGAAGCAGAGTCCGCGCTGTCCCTCCGCGAGCGTACAGTGCCGGGGACAGACGTCGCAGACCACGCGTCCGTCGTCGAGCGCGTGCCAGTATGTCGTTGGTACAGTGTCTGTCATATGTGATCAGTTCATGCGGTACACTAACTTTTTCATTCCGTGGATTTCAGCGTCAATGCCCATCGTCGCTCCCTGATGCATTCCCGCACCGGTGACGGTACCGGTCATTTCAAGGGATACCGGCCAAAGGTTATCCACGCCGATATGCAGCACTCCCTGCATTCTCACTTCCATTTCCATCACGTTTTCACCCCCGGTGATCATCGCATCGAAATCGAGCACCGCTGTCTGGGATCCATCCACGGATTCAAGTGCTTTCAGTCGCATGCGAGCATCACGTGCATTCATGTCACCTTCAATCATACCGGTCTCCATCATGGCCAGCGATTCCTCGTCGAACAGCAGCTCTTCGCCGACCTCCATGGTGCGACCGTTTAATGCGTTCCTGAGAGATGATTCCAATTTGGCACGGTGCTCACTGCCAAGGAAAGCCTCCTCCTCTTCCGAAATGGGATTGCCGTCATCGCGCGTGACCAGATAGTCCTTGACGATAATTGCACGGCGTGATTTCAGTACTGCGCTGTCAGCGGGAGCGTTCTCATCGAACTGTTCGAATGTATATGGGGAGTCGGTGACGGGAGGTGCGCTTTCCTTCGGCCGGCGCATCGGCTGCATATCTTTTTCATAGGCCACATCGTAAGCGATACGGTATTTCGTCTGCCTTGCACCATCGCTTTCGAGCACAGTCCTTGTCAGGTGTTTCTTCTCCATGTGCAGTATATCGAAGGATTGCTCCTTATCCTGGGCGAGGACGGAGAGCACACCGTCCATCTCAAGACTGTCGATCGTTTGGATGACTGTTCCTGCGGGATAGGGTTGGATTTGGAAGGTCACTGTCTGCGCCATTGCGGCGGCGGATACGAACAGCAATGCAACGAGGGACACGATCGCTTTCATGAGGAGCTCCTTCAATGACTCGGGATTGAGCATGAAAGATACGCATACTCTCCGCCCGACTCAATTGCACTCTTCGAAGCACTGCAGCAGGGATCTCCGAACGCGGATGGCGAGGAGCTCAAATCAATCTCCGCGCACCCGCTGGAATCTCAGTGTCGCCGGGGCTATATTTTGCACTCAACGTTTCCCGGGACCTGTATCGCCTGATGGAGGATTCGCATGAAGCATTTTATCACCCGTGCCTTTTCGCTCGTCCTTGTTCTTTCCTTAACAGCATCCACGGCCAGCGCCCAGGGCTGGACGAAACTCACACCCGGAACCGGGAAGTCCCTGCGCGGCATTTTTTCCGCCTCGGCGAGCATGACCATCGCCGTGGGCGATGACGGACTGGTCATCGGCACGACCGACGGCGGGCTGACATGGAGCAGCGGAACCGTGGGGACGACCGAAGACCTGCACAAGGTGTTTGTGATGAACACGTTCGCGCCGGTGATCGCGGTCGTGGGCGACAATGGCACGATGCGCTACTCTACCAACGTCGGCATCAGCTGGAATACGTGGAACGGCGGAACGAATGAGAACCTCTATGACATCTTCGTGCACGATCCCGCCGCCGGAACGATGATGACGGTGGTCGGTGAGAGCGGTGTGATCCTCTTCAGCAACAACGGAGGCAACAGCTGGGTGTTCCGTCTCAGTCCCGTGCCGAAACGCCTCAACGGCGTATTCTTCACCGATCTGCTCAACGGTTTCATCGTCGGCGACGGCGGCGTCATTCTCAGCACAACAAACAGTGGCGCCGCCTGGTCGCAGGTCACCAGCGGCACGAACACGGATCTGAATCACGTGTTTTTCACCAACGCCAACACCGGATTTATTGTCGGGGACGGCGGCCTGCTGATGAACACCACGGATGCCGGCCAGACCTGGGCTTCAGTGACGTCACCGACCACGCGCAATCTCAACCGCCTGTTCTTCGGCAGCACAAATGACGGCTGGGCAGTCGGCGAGCAAGGTACGATCATCCATACCAGCGACGGCGGAAGCACCTGGTCCACACAGGCCAGCGGCGTGACCACGCATCTTAATTCCGTCTTTTTTACCGATCCGACGACGGGCATGGTCGCGGGGGATAACGGGACCGTGTTGAAAACGACAAACGGCGGTGTACCGGTTGAGCTGAGCGCATTCTCCGCATTACACACGATCGACGGCGGCGTGGAGCTGCAGTGGCGCACGGCGACAGAGGATGGAAATTTCGGCTTCGAAGTACAGCGGCGCAGTGACCGCGACTGGGAAGTGCTCGGTTTTGTCGCCGGAGCCGGGGATTCCCGCATCGAACGTTCGTACCGCTATGCGGATGCATCCCCGCCTGCGGGCGTCGCGCTGCAGTACCGGCTCAGGCAGATCGATCTCGACGGCAGCTGGGAGTTTTCTCCCGTGCTGTCGCTCGATGGTCCGGCGCCGCTGCCGCATGCCGCGCTCAGCGCCGCGCCCAATCCCGCGCGTCATTCGTCCACGATCCATGTGCAACTGCCCGAAGCGGCGTCGCTGCGACTCGCCATCCACAGCGTGGACGGCCGTCGCATTGCGCTGCTGCATGAGGGACAACTCGCCGCGGGGACTCATGCGTTCCGCTGGAATGCGGCGGGCCTGCCCGCGGGCACATATCTGGCCGCGCTCGACGGTCCCGGTATTCATGAACGATCCATCATTATCCTGACACCGTAAACACGCGATCCCATGGAGCAGCCCGAACACAACGATCCCCGCACTCCCATACAGCTTCAGGTCAAATATCTTCTGCAGGCACTGGTTGTCATTGCCGTGACCGGGATGACCATCCTGCTGCTGTTCACCCTCTTTCCCTTCGAGCTGGTCGGTCGCTACGTGCAAAGCTCTGAGCTGTACTTCCTGGCATCCATCGCGAATCTTGTGTTTTTCCATACGCTGTCATTTCATATCGTCGAGGAGTCGCTGCGGCGCGTCCTCATCGGAACGGCGATCACGACGCTGATTACGTCCGCGCTCATGTACCTCGTGTATTATCTGTACGCACTGGTCCAGTAGCGTTCTCCTGCGCACTCGGCAGCGACAGTCACATTGCGATGCACGGAAGGGAGGGTCCGCAGCTTCATCTGCGTGCCGCACATTGAAGCAGGTTTCGGAAACCTTACGAACGATACATCCATCAATCATCAACACAGACGGAGTGACACATGATCATCACGACCACACACGGCGTGGAAGGAAAAACCATCAAGGAATACAAAGGCATCGTGACCGGTGAGGCGATTCTCGGCGCCAACATTTTCAAGGATATGTTCGCGGGCATCCGCGATATCGTGGGCGGACGTTCGGCGACGTACGAAAAGGAACTGCGTGATGCGAAAGATATCGCGCTGCGTGAGATGGAGGAGCGCGCCGCGGCACTCGGCGCAAACGCAGTGGTCGGTGTGGATCTCGACTACGAGAATCTCGGCGCCAGCGGCGGCATGCTCATGGTCACCGCCAGCGGTACCGCCGTCACAGTGCGGTGATTCTCCGGATATGTCAGTGGATGAAAGGCAAGCGGGTCCGCCATATGGCGGACCCGCTGCGTTTGTACGGAGGATGGCTCCTGTACCGGGTCAGCGAATAATGAGCGCGCGCGTCGCCACCCCGTGGGAGGTAGTGAGCGAGAGTATGTATGTTCCGGCAGTGACGCGCCGGCCGCTCATGGTGGATCCATCCCACCGTACGCTGTGCTCACCTGCGGGCAGCTGCGCGCGAAGCAGCCCGGCGACCCGGCGGCCGAGCATGTCGTACACGTCCAGGGTGACCTGGCCGGCGTCATCGAGCCTGCAGGTGATGGTCGTGAATGTATGTTGAGGCAGAGGATGCGGATATGTCTCGATGATGGCTGTCGTCCGGGGCATCGATGCTGGTGACGACGCATGCGTAACGCTGCCCGGTTCGGCCGAGTAGATGGCGAAATCATCCACCAGCGCGTTGCCCATAACATCGGGCATGCCCATGCTGCCGGCCGTGACATCAGCGGCGATGCGCAGCTGTACGGCACTGGTGAGATTCACAAACCGCGCGATGGGAACGGTCAGCTGCGTCCATGCGGGCGCGTCACGGTCGGTATCAAACACGGTCACCCAGCTCGCACCGCCGTCATCGGAAAGCGCGATGCTGAATACGGCGGGCTCCGGATCAGGAGCCATGGGATTCTGCATCGTGGTAAAGAAATAGTACAGCTGAAGCAGCGGTGCCCGGGTCTGTGACAGATCGAATACCGGCGAAATGAGCGTCGTGCGTCCGTCCGGAATGCTGTTCATGAAGCCAAAGCCGCCGGCGGCACCGGTAACGTAGCACTTCTCGCCGTTGTCGGTGTGATCCTCACCGGGCTGGATGTACGGACCGCCCATGCTGCGCAGATCCGCTTCCTCAGGGACGGCGCGTTCCCACTTCCCGCGTGTCGCCCGGTCTGCCGCTGCGCCGACGGTCCAGCCGCGGTCCTGCTCGAAGGGATCGACAAATACGGGCTGATATCCCACAAGAAAAAGCCATGGCCGCTGTGTGCGCGGATCGGCGGTGAAACGGACTTTCTCATTCGACAACATTTCCGTGCCGATGATATAATAGAACACCATGGTGCCCGCGGGCTGCGCCGGGATCAGCGCTTCCATTTCTCCCTGCCCGGCGGGCACAGCATCCACCTCGTATTCAACGTTGCTGTCATCGAGCGTATACACGACGCGCACATCCTTCAGACCGGCTTCCGGCAGATTCATGGTCTTGATCGTGAAGCGAACGGGATAGGGATGCAGCGTATCCTGCGTATCGGCGACCGGTACGTGCCGGAAATTCGCCGCCATGTAGAGATCCGTACCGATGTTGTGGCGGTTGAAGGCCGCAACGATTTCACGGTAATGCGGCGTGCCGTTGCCGAGGTCACCGTCATCGTCGTCCGCGACGAGCGTCTCGACGAACCACTCGGCAAAGGCGAGGCCGTCGCTGGGATCGTCCGGAAGTCCGTACTTCGCGAAATGCGAGAGCTCGCGGGCGACCTCGAGCGATGTCGATTTCCGGATATCCCAGAAGGCGCCGGAGAGAACCTGGCCGTCATGATGTCCCTCGCCGGTGAGACTGTCAGGATACACCATGTCGTTTTCGAGGTTGCGCATGATGCGCGTCTCGTCGTCGACGAACACGCCGGTGCCCACGCGGGGATGGTCGGTGATCATCGAGGCGTGCAGATCGGCCATGCCCTCCTGGCAGGTGCGGTTTTCCATGCCATTTGTCACGCCGAGCTGTTCGTACATCTTGATGTTGACGCTGTGCCCGAGTTCATGGTACAGCACCATGGGCGCGGCCGCCATGCGCATGCTCTCGTGTCCGGCGGCGATGAAGCGCACCTGATCGCCCATGGACATGGCGTTGGGCCGCTCACCGGCGAACTCGACGGAGACGGCCAATTGAAAATCCAGCGCGTCAAATTCCGGATCGATGCTGCGCAGATATGCGCGGTTGTAATTCGTGTGGTAAAAGAGGATGCGTTCGAAGCGATGCGAGTTGTCGTTGTTCCAGTTCAGATCCAGCGTACCGCCCGGCTGCACGGTGTCACTGCAGCTTCCTTCCTCGTGGTCGGTGAACGCGACCTTGCACCAGGGTCCTTCGAACAAGGCAGTGACAGGCTGCTCGGCATCGATATCGACGGCAATGCGTCCGTCGGCATCCGTGGTATATCTCGTGCCTCCGATGGTGACGTACATGTCACTGAACGCGCGATCGGTGAGTACGGGTTCGTGCGGATGCACGAGCGTCACACCGCCGTGAGCGTGCACTTCGCTGCCCGCCGTGAAACTCGCCTGCCGGCGCCACAGCAGATCACCCCCGGCCGCATCCACATACGATATCCATCGTTGTCCGTCACGTTCTTCTAATGGGATTTCGTATACACGATGATACCGGATACGCGATCCGTCACCCACCGGCAGGATGGCCGTTCGCTGCGCCGCCTCGCTCATGTCACTGCGCTTGCGCAGGGAGGACGCGACATCGAGCCCTCTGGCGGCAGCCTCGACGGCATCGGCGATACTGAGCAGGGCGTTATCCGACGCATGAAGGTCCGGGTACACGACCGCGCCGAAGGCGGCGATATTCCCGGTGTCGAACAGGCGCAGTTCCACTTCCGAGAGCAGCACATCCATGCCGTCATGCACCTGGCGCCACGTGATATACCAGCGGCCGCGCACATGCGTCATGCGCTGCAGCACGAGCCGCTCGGGATCGATCCCGATCGCGGTGCGATAGGCGGTGAGAAACGCCGACGCCGCATCGCGCACATTCGTCTCCGTGATGCGGTCAAAACCGGGGATACGCATGTCGCCGCCGAAGGCCCGGTGCACCGTCCCTGTCACCGGGTGCAGCAGGCAGGAGGTTCCTTCGGGGAGCGCATCGACAGCCGCGCGGGCAGCCGTGGGATTTTCCGCGGATCGTGTTCCGAGCGTCCATTCCTGCACCGGCAGCGGAATCTCCTTTGAAGCTTCCGTCCCTCCCGTGCCGGACTGTGCTTGGACAAGCAGCGGTAACACGACAATGAGAATGACACTATGGATTGTTCGTCTGACCCGTGACATCATACACCTCGCTTTACGATACTCTGATCATATGACAGCCAGCAGGAAGAATAATCATTCTGTATGAGAAAAAAAGTTCTCCTTCGCATCCTTGCCGGGAAGCACAGGAGAATATTCTCCATTCGGGTCCGTATTTCCACAGGAATTCTTATCTTATGCCTGATGGAACACACCCTTGATCGACTCACCTGATCCATTGCAATTCAACACTTCTCACATCTCCAGGATAGTGTTCGATCTGCGTGACAGGCTGGAGCAGTATTTCCACCGCTTCCGAGGCACGGAACACACCTTCATGGTCATCGTCGCGGTGATCATCGGACTGCTGGGCGGTCTCGGTGCGGTAGCTATTCAGTGGATGATCAAGCTGTTCAAGAAGCTCTTCTGGGGCGACTGGGATCTGACACTCGACTACCTCGGGACGGTGCCGTGGGGATGGAAGATTGCGATTCCCGTCATCGGCAGCGCGATTGTCGGCGCGGTGGTGTATTACTTCTCGCGCGAAGCGAAGGGGCACGGCGTTCCGGAGGTGATGGAAGCCATCGCACTGCACAACGGCAAGATCCGGCCGCGGGTGGTGCTCGCGAAGCTGTTTGCCTCCTCGGTGTACATCGGCGCCGGCGGGTCGGTGGGACGCGAAGGACCGGTAATCCAGATCGGATCGTCCATCGGCTCCATGATCGGCCAGCTGCTGCGCGTCAATCCCCGCCGCAACAAAACCTTCGTCGCCTGCGGCGCCGCCTCGGGCATCGCCGCGGCCTTCAACGCGCCCGTCGCCGGCGCACTGTTCAGTGTGGAAATCATCCTCGGGGATTTCGGTGTGGCACAGTTCAGTCCGATCGTCATCTCCTCGGTGATCGCCACGGTGGTCTCGCGGCATTTCCTGGGAGATTTCCCCGCGTTCGAAGTCCCGAAATACCACCTTGTCAGCCCGCTCGAGCTCATCCCGTATGCTCTTCTCGGACTGCTTGCGGGTGCGGTGGCCCTGCTGTTCACGAAGACACTCTATTCGCTCGAGGACTTCTTTGACAACCTGAAGCTCAACGGGGTCATCAAGACCATGATCGGCGGGCTTCTCATCGGCTGCATGGGCGTGTTCGTGCCGCACATCTACGGTGTCGGCTATGATACGATGAACGCCGCGCTGCTCGGACACCTGTCCTGGTCGATCATGCTGATGCTGATTTTCGCGAAGATTGTCGCGACGAGCATCAGTCTCGGCTCGGGAGGATCCGGCGGAATTTTTGCTCCTTCCCTCTTCCTCGGCACCATGACCGGAGGATTTTTCGGAGCTCTCGTGCACATGATCATGCCGGAATATTCCGCCTCATCGGGTGCGTATTCTCTGGTCGGGATGGGTGCCGTGGTCGCCGGCGCAACACATGCGCCAATCACCGCCATTCTCATCATTTTCGAGATGACCAACGACTACAAGATCATCCTCCCGCTGATGATCTCAACCATCATCGCCACGGTGTTCACCACGAAGCTGAAGAAGGAATCGATTTACACGCTGAAGCTGGTGCGCAAGGGAATCGATCTGTTCGGTGGACGAGACGTCAACCTCCTCCGCCAGCACCGGGTGAAAGACATCATGCGGCGCGATCAGAATATCATTCTCAACACCGCGACACTGCCCGACCTCCTGCAGGTGATGCTCGCCGGCAAGCATGAGGAATATTTCGTGGTGGACCGGGAAGGGGCACTGAAAGGCGTGATCACACTGCAGCAGGCCAAGGAGTTCATCGAGGACAAGGACATTCCACCCGAACTGGTCATCGCATCCGATCTCATGAGCAGTGACATGCAGTGCCTGCAGCCCGAAGACAATCTCGACCTGGTGATGCATCAATTCGGTCGTGTCGACAGCCGTCAGCTGCCGGTGATTGAAAATGAGCAGTCCCGGCTGCTTCTTGGCCGCGTGCGCGCAAAGGACGTGATCGACATGTACAACAAGGAGATCTTCAAGAAAGATCTGGCCGGTGGCATGCATTCAATCGTCACCGGGATGGAGAGGGACCGCACCATCGAGGTGTTCGACACACATCAGATTGTCGAAACGACCATTTCCGATCAGTTCGTGGGGAAAACGATCCGCGAGCTCGACGTGCGAAACCGCTTCGGCGTGGAGGTCATTCTCATCCGCAAGCGCGGGGATGCCGACGCTGATGATCCGTCAGCACGGCCCGGTGCGCTCCCGACGGCGGATTATGTGTTCGAAGAAGGGGACAATGTGCTGATCCTCGGGGAGGAAGAAAACATCGAACGCTTCCGCCACAACAATCCCTATTCCTGAGCCGCGTCTCCCTCCTTCGCGGAAGCGAGAGGAAGAATGATGACGAAACGCGCCCCGCCCCCACCCTGCGGGGCTTCGTAGTAGAGGTCGCCGCCGTGTCCCCTGACAACGATATCCCGGCTCAGGGAGAGCCCGAGGCCGGTGCCGGTGCCGGCATTCTTCGTTGTGAAAAACGGTTCGAAAATGCGATCGGCGAGCGCGCTGTCAATGCCGCCGCCGTTATCCTCGATGGTGATGCTCAGATGGTCTTGCGCGCGCATGGTTTCCACGCGTACACGCGGTTCATAGGCGGGACCGTTTTCCCTCATCCGTCGTTCGTTGACCGCATGGAATGCATTGTTGAGCAGATTCACAAGCACACGCGCCATGTCCTGGGGTACGAGAGGTACCTCACCGGTCGTTTCATCGTAATGCTTTTCAATGGTGACGGTGAAGTCCTGCACCTGCGCACGCATGCCGTGAAAGGCCAGGGTTACGTACTGATCAACAAATTCATTGACCGTCGTCGGAACGGGGTCTGACGGACGGCTATGCGAATGAAGCAGCATGCTCTGCACGATGCGATCCACGCGCTGTGCATGCTCGGAAATTTTCTGTGCGTTTGTGACCAGTTCATCGATCAGCGGACGGATACGGCCGGGAAGCTTCTCAGGAGCCGACGTTCCGGCAATGATCTCCGTGTTCAATTCCTCACTGATTTCGACGGATGATTCGGCGAAGTTCTTGACAAAATTGATGGGATTCTTGATCTCATGCGCGATCCCGGCGGTCATCTGTCCCAGGGAGGCGAGCGTACTGGCGTAGGAGAGTTTCTCGCGTGCCAGCTGCAGTTCGGTTTCGAGTTCCCTGAGGGAAGTCTGCTCATGGGCTGTTGCATCGGAACGCACAGTGAGTTCGCGCGACTGCTCCTCGACGCGCTGTTCCAGCAGCCGTTCATGCCGGCGAATGCGCCGCATCTGCAGCAGGAGGAACAGCACTGCCACCGCCGCAACGATCAGCAGAAGCGGCAGAAGTACACTTTCGCCTGAAAGCGGACTCTGCATCAGGAGCACTGGGGATATTCCGTCAGCCGGAATTCCGCCGAGAGGTGTCATGCAAACGCTAAAACAATCGAGAGATGTCATCATTCTCCTTCCGGCAATGATACGGCGTCCGCCGCAGGCGGCGGCGAACATCTAGATATACTGCTCGCGCAGCAGCTGTGCCACGGATTCATCAAGCAGTTCCTCCCGGCGCAGCTCCTCGAAATGCTTTTCGAGTTCAACCGGCTGAGCCCGGAGTTTCTCCGTCCCTGAGATATCCAGCGTGATCCGCCCGCGGTGCATCATCAGGAGTCGTTCACCGAAATGGACGGCCTGCTTCATCGAGTGAGTCACCATGATCACCGTCATCTCACCCTGACTGAGGATACGCCCGGTCAGCGAAAGGACAAGTTCCGCGTTCTGCGGATCAAGTGCGGCGGTATGCTCATCGAGAAGCAGCAGGCGGGGTCGATGCCATGTTGCCATGAGCATGGTAACCACCTGGCGCTGTCCGCCCGAAAGTGTGGCCATGGGCTGACGAAGACGCTGCTCGAGACCGATATGAAGCGACGCGAGCCGTTCATGAATCTCCTCACGCAGCTTCCCGTCGAGCGCGAAGCCGAGATCGAACCGCTGGCCCCGGCGGGCGGCGAGTGCAAGATTCTCCTCGACCGACATCCCCGCGACTGTGCCCCGGAACGGATCCTGGAAGACCCGCCCGATATCCGCTGCCCGACGATGTTCCGCAAGATCGGTAATATCCTTCCCGTCGAGCAGGATACGTCCTCCATCGGGCTGCTCCGATCCGGCAATGAGGTTCAACAGGGTGGTTTTCCCCGAGCCGTTGGATCCGACGATGATGACGAAGGCACCCCGCTGAATGCTCAGACTGATGCTGCATACCGCCTGCATCGGCACACCATTAGCGTTGTGATAGCTCTTGCAGACATCCTGAAGTTCAAGTGCGGTCATACAGCGACCTCCGATTTACCTGCTCGCTTCCCGTGGCCACGCAGCCAGATCGGCAGCATGAGAGCAAGAAATACAAAGGCCGCCGTCAGAAGTTTCGTCATCGCATGGATATCGCCAAGGAGCATGATAAGTCCGAGAATAACCTTGTAGATAAGAGCGCCGACGGCGGCTCCAATCAGGCGGGTACTGAAACTGCGACGCTGGAAAAACGCGTCACCGATAAGCACACATGCCAGTCCGACGACGATCTGTCCCAGCCCGGCGGCGGTTTCCACCGTTCCAAGATCCTGCGCATACAAGGCCCCGGACAATCCTGTCAGCGCATTCGCCAGCAGCAGCGTTGTCACGGTAAGTGTCGATACATTCGCCCCGACCGTTCGCGCGGCGGAGGGGTTTTCTCCGCCCGCACGCATGGCAAGACCGAAGCGCGTACGGAAGAACAGAATGAGCACGGTCAGAAGCACGAGGATGACGGCGAGAGATACGTACAGCATGCTTAGCATCGGTGCGGAAAGTCCCGTCCCCATGACATACACCTGCCTGTCTGTTGCGAAGAGCGTCATCGCGAGCTCTCGGGCCCAGGTTTTCAGATACACGTCATCCAGGGTGAAACTGTACGCGCCCTGTCCGAGGATGTAGAAGTTGATACTGTACAGTGCCATGGTGACCAGTATCCCGGCCAGGATGCGCTGAATGCCGAATCGCGTTATCAGGATACCCGTACAGAGTCCGGCGGCCGCTCCTCCGACCATGCCGAACAGTGTGGCACTCACAGGGTCGAAGCCGTGGATGATCATCACGGCTGAGAGGGTACCACCCAGGTAAAACGCTCCGTCAACCGTGACATCCGGGAAACGGAGAATCCGGTAACTGATGAACACGCCGAGCACCATGGGAACGAGAAACAGGCCGCGCGCAACTGAGTTAATGGTCTGCGCAAGGATTTCAGTCATTGGCCAGCCCCTCCTCCGTCGGGAGATATTCCAGTGGACTCACGAGAACAGCGCCCCGGATGAATTCGCTTTCGACGCTGCTGAGTGTATGGCGGTCGTCGTACATCAGGTGAAGGACGGAATAAATGATTTCCTCATCGAAGAGCGATCGAATGAATTCGCTGCTGTCCGTTCGTCCAGCCGGGACAGGGCGGTAGGAAAACACTGCTGAATGGAGGTGCCCGTAATATTCCGCGTTACGATGCAGTGGACGCAGTAAGGCGGATGGTGTGCTGGAAACAATGCCAGTAGTGATCGTCGTGCTTTTCTGCCAGGACGGCTCGGTCGTAAATGAGAACTGCCTGCGCAGCCCGGGTACGGAAAAATCCATTCCGGCATCCAACGGGGAGCGTTTCAGGGTCGTCCCGATCAGGGATGCCGTTTCGGCGATGATGAGCACGGCGGCAGCCTTTTTTCCTTCGAGTGCGATCCCGGCGAGCGTGGAGAGCGGAACACCGCGCCGGCCTTCGGCGGTATCGAAACGCAGTTCCTCGCTCCAGGACGCTTCCGCGGAAAGACCGGAATACATGGCGACGGTGGGAATGAAGACACCGTCTTCAATCATATAGTCAGGGTGACGCCTCCGATCCGTGGGCACACAGACTGCAATGCCTCCGGCCGCGAGGAATTCACCGAACTGCCGCTCGGCACCGCTTTCGACGTCACCGAATGCACCGATGCCCACCCCGATTCGTGTGGAGGGGAATTTCACCTGTGGGTATGCCGGCTTCTCCCCCGTCGGTGCGAGATACACCTCGAGCATTCCATTGCGCCCCTCACCGGAGGCTGTCCGGCGATACAGCCCCGTACCGTCCGGCGTCTGCTTCATCGGCTCCGCATCGTCTGCCGCCTCGGGGGCATCACTGTCAGCGAGCAGCAGATCCGTCAGCCCCGAGAGATCAAAAATCTCCCGCACCTTCTCGGAAGGCTCCACGATGCGCAGGTGGCCGTTGATCGCACGCATCTGCTTGATGTAGACGAGCAGCACACGCAGTCCGGCCGAACTGATGAACGAGATATTACTGAGATTGAGCTCGATGTTCTGCGCGCCTCTGCGAACGCAGGATTCGAGTTCACCGGACAGGGCGTCAGACCAGTACGCATCGAGCTTTCCGCTGACGCGCAGGGTTGGCGCTTTGCCGGTTCCGGAACGAATGATATCCATGAGCCCTCCGCAGTTGTTCCGACGATTCAACGCCGCGCGTTATTCCACCTGGTCGTCGAGAACAACATCTGCGGCATCGATAATATCCTGCGGGATCGTGAGCCCCGCTTCACGCGCCGCCCTCATATTCACGATCGTGCTGAATCGCTCAATCTGTTCCAAGGGGATGGTGACCGGTTCCTCGCCGCGCATGATACGTGCCGCGAAACTTCCCGCCCTGCGTGCGCCCTCAACGTAGTCGGGAGCATAGACGATGACCGAGCCATGCTTCGCCTGCTCGTTGACAAAGGAGAATACGGGGATGCCGTTTTCGCGTGCGACTTCCGTGATACTGCTGAACACCGCACTTGTCATATTGTCTTCGATCTGAACGATGGCGTCGATGCCTTTGTCGATCAGCGACTGCGTTGCCAGTGGAACGGACGACTTGTAGTTCACCCCTTCAAGTTCAACCTTGAAACCGGCTTTTGCGCCGTCCATGGCAAGCTGTTCCTTGTAATAAATGGCATTCAGTTCATCGGGCGTAAACAGTGAACCGATCGTTTTTGCATTCGGCATGACGCGCTTGACATATGACAGCATGGTCTGAAAGGCGGTATTTGTATACACGCCGGTCAGATACGGTAAATGGTCCTCGTCGTTTCTGCCGACCGTCGATATCACGTAGGGATTCGCCACCACCATGAACACGAGCGGGGCTCCCTCCCCGCGCTTAACCGCCGCATGCAGCGTCGGCGTCTGCAGTGAGACGATCATATCCGTCCCGTCCACGGTTGTGGCATCGATCATGGCGAGCAGGGCGTCATTATCGCCCTGTGCACTGCGCGTCACGACGGTGTAGTCCACGCCTTCACGAAGCCCCGCAGCATCGAGACCTTCCATGAAGCCTCTCTGTGCGTCCTCTGTCTGACGCAGTTCATCATACTTGATCATGCTGAGTTTCCAGGTTTTCTTCTCCCCCGTCTCTTCCTTCGGCGGTTCTTTCTGACAGGACGACAGAACCGTAAGTGTCAATGCCGCGACGGCAAGCAGCATCATGCTGCGAGCGATACGACGCATGTTCGTAATCATGATACCTCCTCTATGCATTATTGCATGAATATGGCGTGGGCGGTGCCGCGCCGATGCGACGATGGTCTAGCGCGGCCCATGATATTCCAGCGCGAGAACCGTCATGTCATCGGACTGCACCATATCGCCGGAATACCGGCGTACTTCTTCCATCACCCGGGAAACCAGATTTTCGACTGTCGGGGGATGATGCTCAGTGAGCAGCCGCTGCAGCCGCGCGTCGGAAAATTCTTCCCGCTCGGTGTTGAAGGCTTCGACGATGCCGTCGGTGTATATCAGCAACCGTTCACCCGGCTGCAGAGTTACGGTGTTTTCCCGGTACTTCAGATCGGCATCCACACCGAGCACGGTCCCTTTCACCGGTTCCAGATGCTCTATACTGTTCCCCTGAATACGATAAGGGGGATTGTGTCCGGCGCTGCTGTAGGTGAAGCGCCCCTCACGGAAATCCAGCACACCGTAGAAAAGCGACACGAACATCGACGACAGGTTCTCCGCGCAAAGGGAGCGGTTGACGCGCGTCAGGCAGTCAGCCGGTGACCGCTCCTGCATGGCATGCGACTTGAGCAGGGAGCGGCTGGCGGTCATGATCAGCGCGGCAGGCACGCCTTTACCCGACACGTCCGCGACGGCAACGCCCAGCGCATGGTCGCTGATCTTGAAGAAGTCATAGAAATCCCCGCCGACACTCGAAGCGGAATGCATGGAAGCATACAGCGAAAATTCACCGTGTTCCGGAAAGGCGGGAAATTTCTTGGGAATGATTTCCTGCTGCACCCGGTTGGCGACTTCCAGCTCACGGTTCAGCAGCTGCAGCTTCTGCTCGGTCTCCCGTGCCTCGCGCTGGGCACGAACCTGCCGCACCGTTTTTTCAATCGTGAGTTCAAGATCCTCGAAATCGATGGGTTTGGTGATGAAATCGAATGCCCCGCGGTTCATGGCCGTACGGATATTCTGCATATCGCCGTATGCGGAAACGATGACGGTCTTGAAGTCGCGTGCCTCGCGCTCCGATAGTTTCGAGAGAAACGTCAGGCCGTCCATCACGGGCATGTTGATGTCACACAGCACGACATCAAGCTGACTGCTGTCGTCCACGATACCGAGCGCATCGAGTCCGTTCGGCGCGAAGGAGAAATCATATTCTCCCTCGCGGATCTTGCGCCGAAAGCGCTGACGAATCAGCAGCTCGAGATCAGGCTCATCATCCACAACCAGGATATGCGTCATGGGAAGGATACCCCTTTCCGATGTGTCGACATGGTCATACAACTGCCAATGGGAAATACGGGATTTAAAATAGCAGATTCCCGGACATTATCAATCACCTGATGCACGACGCCCTTTCCAGCGCAGCACACCGGCGAGCAGCAGAAAACCGATCACGTAGGAGAATACCGGGGAGAGACCGTAGGCAGTGGGGATGAGTCCGACGAGGACGGCGACCGCGCCGACAAGGAGCGCGTACGGAAGCTGCGTACGTACATGATCGATGTGATCACAGGCCGAGGCCATCGAACTGAGAATGGTCGTGTCGGAAATGGGGGAACAGTGATCGCCGAACACGGCCCCGGCAAGGACGGAGGCGATGGTGCCGAGCGTGACTGTATAGGCGGGATCGGCCGCCAGGCCGGCATCCTGGCCGAGCACGACGGAAAGAGGGATGACAATGGGCATCATGATTCCCATCGTGCCCCAGCTGGTCCCCGTGGAAAAACTGATGACGGCAGCCACGACGAATGTCGTCGCAGGGAGCCAGCGCGGCGGGAGACTGCCCTTGAGAATCTGAACGAGGTAGTCAGCGGTGTGAAGCTCGGCCGTGATTGCACCGATGCTCCATGCAAGCGTGAGGATGAGCATGGCCAGCAGCATCGATTTGAGCCCGTTGAACCAGGCGTCCATCGCCTCGGTGATGCGGAGAATGCGCTGCCCCACGGCGAGGGCGATCGCGACGACGCAGCTCAGCAGCGACGCCCACAGCAGCGCCGCATAGGAATCCGCCTGTCCGATGACATTCCCGATACTGAAATCCGTGCCCCCGGCAGCCGATACCGCTTCCGTCCCGGTGACCCAGAGGCCGCCCAGCGCCACCAGAATGACCGTCAGGATGGGCAGCACGGCATTCCACCACCGGGGACGAACATGCTCCTCGGGGAGCACGGCCGAGCTGTCGGTCAGATCGGTGGCAAGCTGCGCCCCCTCGCGGTACAGCCTGCCGCTGCGCCTCGCCCGTTCCTCGGCCTTCGCCATCGATCCGAAATCCCGGTCAGACGATGCGATGAGGAAACCGAAGATCAGGGTCAGAATGGGATAGAAACTGTACGGCAGCATATCCAGAAAGACGGCGTACGCATTGTGCGCGGCGAGATCAACCTGCTTCATTGCCGCATCGATGAGGCCGACTTCGTAGCCGATCCATGTGCTGATGAAAAGCACCGCTGTCACGGGCGCGGCTGTGGCATCGACGAGAAACGCGAGTTTCTCCCGCGAGATGCGCAGACGGTCAGTGATCGGACGCATGGTGTTCCCGACGATCAGCGAATTGGCATAATCATCGAAGAAAATCGTGAATCCCAGAAGCCAGGTGGCGATCTGTCCCCCGCGGGGATGCCGGGCGATCCGCGTGAGAAGATCAGCGATGCCGAGTGTGCCGCCGCTTTTGGATATGACGCCGACCATGCCCCCGAACAGCATGGAAAACGCGATGATGGACATATGATCGGGATCCGCGAGTGCGTTGATGATATAATGATCGAGCACACGCAGAAATCCTGCAAACGGGTCGTAGCCGAATACGAACACCGCTCCGAGCCAGACGCCGGCGAACAGCGAAACGACAACCTGTCGCAGCAGCAGCGCCAGCACGATCGCCAGCAGCGGCGGAAGAATGCTGAGAATGCCCGGGATACTGCGCAGGCGATGGGTGGCCGTAACCCCCGCTTCATCGGGCAACACGGGCGGTCCAGCTGAATCAGGGGATGCCGTATCCGTCACGATTGGTGGGTCCGGAAAAAACGTCGCCGCAATCTGCATGTCCCCGCTCTCCGTTACGACGGCCTCCTTGCTGTGAACGCTGCCGCGCTCGATTCGCAGCTCGCGGAGAACCTGGTCTCCGATCCCCACCCCCTCGAGACGCAGCACGCCGGATGCCGTGGTGTCACGTCTGCCCTCCGCATCGAGAACGGTAACGCGGAGCGTGAAATGCACCTCCTCGAGCACAAGCTCCGGAGCATGGAGCTGCAGCGCCTGTGACTGCACACGACCCGACACTGCCGTCAGGAACAGCAGGACAAAAAGGCAGGAGTTGAAAATCCGTGGGATCGGTTTCATGCGGATACCGCTGGTGAAGCGGGAAAATGCGCATTCCGCGCCATAGAATGCAAGCTGGTGGAGACACTCCTGCCTTCATCCCGAAAACGTGGCAGATATTTGCAATTCCGCGCTCACATGATAGATTACGGGCATGTATCAACAAGCTGCGACAGACCCATGGCACTGATGTATTCGAAAGGAATGGCGGTCGGAACGGCGATGCCGCATTTTGAGCTTCCGGGAGTGGATAAGCGGGCATATACGCCGGAGGATTTCAGTGATGCGAAAATCCTCGTGGTTGTGTTCACCTGCAACCATTGTCCGTATGCCATTGCAAGCGAAGACCGTCTGATTCAGATACAGAACGACTACCGGGACAGGGGAGTACGCTTCGTGCTCATCAATTCGAACGACGCCGAGCGCTATCCCGCGGATTCCTTTATCATGATGGAGGAGCGCGCAAAGGAAAAAAAGTATCCGTTCCCCTACCTCCACGACGAGACACAGAAGGTGGCCCGCACCTATGACGCGGCCTGTACCCCCGATATTTTTGTCTTCGACAAGGACCGGAAATTGCGCTACAACGGCCGCATCGACGATAACTGGCAGGAACCGCACAACGTGACGCAACACGATCTGCGCATCGTGCTCGACGATCTTCTCGCCGGACGCGACATCAGTATCGATGCCGTGCCGTCGATGGGCTGTTCAATCAAGTGGAAAGTCTGATCAGGGCTGCCAGTCATCCTCCTCGTCGAGCCCCATTTCGAGCTCATTCCATATCAGGCGATCCTCCTCGTCTGAATGGCCGCGATTATCGATCGTCGTTCGGTCGGTGACGCAGCCGCCTTCAATGGTGATACAGAGTTCCTCCTCGAACACCGATGCGAAGCCCATGTGCACGTAACGCAGGAGTTCCCCGCGCGGGACGTGGAGTATCCCGCTGTACCATGCAGCGAAAAGCGGCTCATCACCTGTGATTGCGAGCCGTCCGCGCAGACGCAGCAGGTACAGACGTTCGTTCCGGATCTCCCAGGTTCCGAGATATCCGCGCCAGCACGCGGTGGACGTGATCGTTTCATCGTCTTCCGCCTCGGGCTGCCAGTGCGGCGTCTCGATGATGCGCGTATGCTGCTCCGGCAGGTCCGGCGTACAGGCCATCGTCAGGCGCTGGCCATCGAGAATCAATTCCTCATGCAGCTGCGCCGTCATGACGGCATGACTCCCGTTCCCCCGGCACTCATCTCGAGCAGGAGGAACAGCAGTTTCGTGGGAAGAGGTTTGCACATAGAACCGCATATACGGAGTGCCGCCACGGATGTTTCATTCCCCGCATGTGGCGGAATCATTGATGCGGAAGCCTCCGATGCGCTGATCAATCTTCCGCTTCGTCAGACAGCGTCAGGGGGCCTTTTTCGGCAAAGAAAGGGAAAGCAGAAGAATTGCAATCCCCACGATCCCGTAAATCAGCTGCAGGGGAGGATCGGCCTGATATCCGATAACGGCAATCTCGACGGCGATCCAGATGCAGAGCGCGACGCCGACGGCAATCGCCGCATGGCGCGACCAACGCATCCGTTTCCGGAGACCAACCACCACGCCCAGCGGGATCACCCCGAGGATCAGGAACAAAACGATTCCGGGAATCAGATAATCCGTGAACGGCGATCCCTCGAGCCATTCGAGTGGAATCTGCAGGGACGCGCCCGACGGATCCGCCATGAGCCCGAATCCGCCAACAAGTCCGCTGAGCCCCTGAAACGCCATCACTCCGATCAAAATCTTCCTGCGAAGCACTGAGGACACCTCCTTTTTCATTATTCATTTTCTCCCCGGTCTCCATACAGAGTACGCGTGCGGAGCTTCCTGGCGAGATCGAGCGCCCGCGCGATGCGTGTCTGTTCGCGTTTCGCCGATGACACATGCAGAGCGAGCGAACGCTGCATCCCGGGAGTCATCGATGAGAACCGCTCCATCGCCTCAGGATCCTGCTCCAGGACAGCGGCAAATTCCTCGGGGATGTCGACCCGGTCAGGATCCGGATCGGCATATATTCCGACAGACACCATCTCCCCGTCCGATGCACCGATGCTTTGAAGCACCTCATGTCCGAGGACCACGCAGCGGGAGCCGTCGCCGCGCCCGATCAGCGCCCGCCTGAACTCGCGGCCATTGAGCACGGCAATAACGCGTCGCACCCCGGCATCCCGGAGCGCACTGCCGATTTCATCCGGAATCGGCAGATAGTGGCGGATTGTCCCCTGCTCCGTTCGCAGCACCGGGGCATCAAAATGATATGTGGCGTCGGGTGAGGACATACAGGTATTAGTGCTTCAAATCGAGATACGCTCCCTCCACAAGCTGATCGTCACGTATTCCGAGCAGCCCGAGCAGATGACGGGCTTCTGCTTCACCTGTACTGAACGCTTCTTCCTCGCGCAGCACGACCTCGAGCTCCAGGAAGTCTCCGAGCTCCTCAACGCTGTCGAGATGGACACGCGCGCGCCCGACGAGAAAAAGCGTGCGCACTTTCCGTACACGGCCGCTGATACCGCAGGCGTGCGCGAGCACTTCACGCAGCGTATCGGGATTCTCAGCAGACGCGATGAGATAGAAGGATTCCTTCGGACCGGCCACATCGGGACGCCGGTAGTAAATGAGTTCACCGCTGCCGTCAGCGAATACCCGCAGCTTCAGTCGCCCATCGGGCACATTGAAAAATGTGTCATCCTGAAAAATTTCAACGGGACCACTGTCGGCAATCTCGTGCATCCGGGTATGAAGGCGGTCGGCATCGTCGAGACGGGCCTTTATTTCGACATTCCGCGGCATGGGCGTCAGGCTCCTGTTCCGGTGTCGCCTGCCATTTCCCTGAGAATACCCTCATGCAGCTGGTGGTCACCTTCCCGGTACAGGACGAAGCGGATGCGGCGTACGTTGTGCAGCTGCGGGATCTCCGCGAGCACCGTTTGAAACGCAACGCGGGCGGCCCGGTCCATCGGGTAACCGAAAATCCCGGTGGAAATGGCGGGGAAGGCGATGGATTCGAGCACGTACTCCTCGGCGAGGTGCAGCGCGTTGCGATAGCAGGAGGCGAGGAGTTTGTCGGACGGCTCGTCCTGCCCGTACACCGGTCCCAGGCAGTGGATGACATGCCGGTTGGGCAGGTCATGCGCTCCCGTGATGACGGCCTCGCCCGGACTGATCGGTGCCTGTTTCCGTGCTTCTTCCTCCAGGCCGGATCCGGCGGCGGAGTGAATCGCTCCGGCGACACCCCCTCCCGTGCGAAGCTGCGCATTGGCCGCATTGACGATCGCGTCCATATCCGGCTGGGCCGCGATATTGCCCTGCACGCATTCGATCGAGATATCGTTTCTGGTGACCATCGTTTCACATCTCCTGACAGATTCATGTCTCAAAAACACCATGCCTCCCATCAAGCGTCACCGCCACCCTTTCATCCCGCCGATGCCCTTTCATCCCGCCGATGCCCTTTCATCCCGCCGATGCCCTTTCATCCCCGCCGATGCCCTTTCATCCCCGCCGATGCCCTTTCATCCCGCCGATGCCCTTCCATCCCGCCATCGAACAGTACAATAACTCATTGCGGTGCTGAGAGTCAAATCCCACCGCTCCGCCATGCGGGAAACGGGCGCATCCTGACAGTATGCGGTGTTTTTCGTATGTTGTGGATTCACAACAGACTGGTACAAATGGGCATGCATACATCATTTCTCGATGCGCTGGCGAAGCGCGTTCTCGTTTTCGACGGTGCCACCGGCACCAGCCTGCAGGCGCAGGATCTCACCGCGGAGGATTTCGGCGGCCCGGCACTGGAGGGATGCAACGAGCATCTCGTGCTCTCCAACCCGGCAGCCGTGGAAGCGGTGCACCGCGATTTTCTCGAGGCCGGCGCGGACATCATTGAAACAAACACCTTCGGCGCCACCAGCGTCGTGCTCGCGGAGTATGACATCGCGCACCTAACGCGCGAGATCAACCGCGAAGCGGCCGCCATCGCCCGGCGCATGGCGGACACCTATGCAAGCGCTGCGCAGCCCCGCTTCGTGGCCGGATCCATCGGTCCCACGACAAAGCTGCCCTCGCTCGGCCACATCGGTTTCGACGCGCTGCGGGACGCGTACGCGGAACAGGTGGAAGGACTGATCGACGGCGGCGTAGATCTCCTGTGCATCGAAACCTGCCAGGACATGCTGCAGGTCAAGGCAACCCTCGCAGCCGCAGCCGGCGTGTTCGCGGAGCGTGGCAGCCGCCTGCCCGTCATCGTCTCCGTTACCATCGAAACCATGGGCACCATGCTCATGGGCACTGAAATCTCCGCGGCGCTCACCACCATTGATCCGTACGACATCGTCAGTGTGTTCGGGATGAACTGCGCGACGGGACCGGAAGAAATGGAGGAGAACCTGCGAACCATCTGCCAGAATTCTCCACGGCCAGTCTTTGTCATGCCCAATGCCGGCATCCCGGAGAACGTCGGCGGGCACACCTGCTACCGCCTCACGCCCGATGAACTGGAAGCGTCCATGCGGCGCTTCGTCGGCGACCTCGGCGTCAACATCATCGGCGGCTGCTGCGGGACCACGGCCGAGCATATCAGACGTCTCGCCGCCATCGCCCGTGAACTCACCCCCGCGCCGCGCACGATCGACAACAGTGTTTCCGTCTCGTCACTGTATTCCGCGGTGCCGCTGCATCTCGATCCGCCGCCGCTGCTGATCGGTGAGCGCTGCAACGCGAACGGCTCGAAGAAATTCCGCGAACTGCTGCTCGAAGACCGCTTTGACGACATGGTCGCCATGGCGAAGGAGCAGATCCGCGAGGGCGCCCATCTCCTGGATATCTGCACGGCCTATGTCGGTCGCGACGAAGTGCGCGATATGCGCGAAGTCGTCACGCGGTTCAACACGCAGGTCAGCATCCCGCTCATGATCGACAGCACCGAAGTACCCGTCATTGAGGAGGCGCTCAAGCTCTACGCCGGCAAGGCCATCGTCAATTCCATCAATCTCGAGGACGGTGAGGAACGCATGGCGAAGGTTCTGGCGTTGTGTAAGACATACGGCGCCGCGGTCGTCGCGCTCACGATCGACGAGGACGGCATGGCCAAAACGGCGCAGAAGAAACTGGACATCGCCGCGCGTATCCGCTCTCTGGCGACGGAGAAATACGGCCTGCGCGACGAGGATATCATATTCGATCCGCTGACGTTCACGCTGGGCAGCGGAGACGAGGAATTTCGCCGGTCGGCGATCGAAACCATCGAGTCCATCCGCATGATCAAAGAAACCTTCCCGCGCTGCTTCGTCAGCCTGGGCGTTTCGAATGTCTCATTCGGCCTCAATCCACAGGCACGGCATGTGCTGAACTCGGTATTTCTGCATGAGGCCTGCGAGGCCGGTCTCGACATGGCCATCGTTCATGCGAGCAAAATCATGCCGCTGTACAGAATCGACGACAAGGGCCGCGAGCTGGCGATGGATCTGATCGGTGACCACAGGAAATGGGAACAACAGTAACAGTTTAATTCAGAGAAGGAATACACAGATGAAACTCGTCACATTCGAGCACAACGGACGCCACATGCTGGGAGACCTCGTGGAGAACGTGGTCATGGATTTGCAGGCCGCGCACACGATGCAGCGCTACACACAGAAAGAGGGCGATGACCTGCTTCCCAATGAAATGAACGCCTTTCTGCGTGGAGGAGACGCCGCCATCGCAACGGCGCGCAAGGTCGAGCGCTGGTTCATCGATGCCGGCATGCCCTTCGAGGTCGAAGGAGAAACCATCGCATATTCGTATCCGCACGACGACATCCGCCTGCTCGCGCCGGTGCCCCGGCCGACTTCCGTCCGCGACGGCTACGCTTTCCGCCAGCACGTGGAAGCCGCGCGCCGCAACCGCGGAGTAGACATGATCCCGGAATACGATGAAATCCCCATTTTCTACTTCACCAATCACAATTCGATCACCGGTCCCGGTGACGTCGACGTGATGGACATGCATCTCGACAAGATGGATTTCGAACTCGAGTGCGCGATCGTAATCGGGAAAGAGGGCAGGAATATCAAGGCGTCGGAAGCCGACGCATACATCGCGGGCTACATGGTGATGAACGACTGGAGCGCCCGCGCCCTGCAGATGCATGAAATGAAGCTCAACCTCGGTCCCGCCAAGGGCAAGGATTTCGCGACCTCCATCGGTCCCTGGATGGTAACAAAGGACGAACTCGAGGAGAATCGCATTCCGGGCGAGGACGGCGACCGCTACGATCTCGTCATGACCGCGAACGTCAACGGCGAGGAGGTGAGCCGGGGCAACCTCAAAGACATGACCTGGACCTTCGCGCAGATCATCGAGCGCGCTTCCTATGGTGTCACGCTCCACCCGGGTGACGTCATCGGCTCCGGAACGGTGGGCACGGGCTGTTTTCTCGAACTGAACGGTTCGAAGGTCTATGATCCCGCCTGGTGGCTCAAGGACGGCGACACCGTCGAGTGCGCCATTGAAAAACTGGGCAAGCTCGAAAACACGCTGAAAAAAGTCGGATAAGCATCATGAAAATCATCGATCCAGCCGAGCATCCCGTTCCGTTCGTCCACCGGACGCTGCTCAGCGGAGTGGCACCGCGTCCCATCGCGCTGGTCTCCACCGTTGACCGCGAGGGACGGCACAATCTCTCGCCGTTCAGTTTCTTCAATGCCTTCGGAGCGAATCCCCCCGTGGTCGTGGTTTCCCCTTCGTACCGTGGAAAGGACGGCACACCGAAGCATACGTTCGAAAACATCCGTGACACGGGAGAATTCACGATCAGCGCGATCTCCTATGCGATGGTCGAACAGATCAACCTGGCATCCGCGGAATACGAACGCGGTATGGATGAATTCGAGAAGGCGGGCTTCACGAAGCTGCCCCCGGTGGCCGTCACACCGCCGGGCGTTGCGGAATCGCCCTTCGTGATGGAGTGCCGGCTGATGGAGCACGTCGACACGGGCGGCAAGCCCGGCAGCGGCAACCTGATGATCGGTGAGGTGCTGCGTTTTCACATCCGCGAATCCGCCTTCGAAGGCGAACGCATCGATCCGAACCGTCTCGATCTCGTCGCGCGCATGGGGTACAACTGGTACTGCCGGGCAAGCGGCGATGCTCTGTTCGAGCTGCCGAAACCGGAGCACAACGGCATCGGTGTCGATGCCCTGCCCGCACATATCCGCAGCAGTCCGATTCTCACCGGCCGGGATCTCGCCCGGCTGGGGGGCATCGCATTCCTGCCCGATGCGCAGGCCATCCGCGCACGGTGGGAGAAGCTTCTGGCGGAGGTCTTTCCGGGACAGACGGGACCCGACCAGTTCGACGTGGAAATCCGCACGGGCAATCCGCGCAGGGCACTGACGGCACTGATGAAGGACTGGAAGGAATACGCGCTTGCGCCCGAGCAGATCGCACCGCTGCTGCAGCGCTGCGCTCAGGCAGCGCTCGACGACGGCGATCCGGAGTTCGCGTGGGAATGCGCCCTGATGTCCGATCCCGGGATCATCGCGGGTTTCTGACAGACCGCCCGCCTGTACACGCAGGTCCGTCCCGTCAGTCCGGCCGCCGTGATACCGTGCCGCCGCGGGACATTCGCCCATTGATTTTGTACATTACGCATGTACTGAACAGCAGGAGTGCTTGCTTATGCCCGTTCCCACAACGCATCTCGAAGAAACACTCGCAAAGTGGTATAACGTCCGCCGCGGCCTGATCCGCGAAATCAGCAGCATTCCGCCGGCGCGCGTGACATTCCGCGCCACGCTGGAGATGCGCAGCATCATTGATGTCGTCCAGCACGTACTGGAATTCTCCATCATCACCGTCGAGGAACTTCTGCGGGAAGACACCAATCTGCACCGTGCGAGCATGTCGCAGCTCGCCAATGTCTATGCACCGAACATTTCCCGCGCAGACACACAGGAAAAGCTGGTCAACCTGCTCGTCGAGCAGTACAAGGATGCCGACCAGCGTCTCCGCGAAGCGGGGGACCTGCACCTGCAGCAGCTCGTTCCGAAACTCGATGGCACCAAGGAGACGCGCATGATTATCCTGCAGGACACCATCCAGCACGAGATGTATCACCGCGGGCAGCTCACGGTATACGTGCGGCTGCTCGGGCTTGAGCCGGCGCTGACAAAGGACCTGCACACCGCGCTCCCGGGAAGCTTCAATCCCGGCACGATGGAGTAAGCGGTTCACGCACGCACACAGACGAAGCGGCGTTCACGAGGAACGCCGCGCAACCATATCAACATGTTAGCAGTGGAGATCAGAACATATGGCACAATCATATGACGTCGTCGTCGTCGGCGGTGGCCCGGGAGGCTACGTCGCCGCCATCCGCGCCTCGCAGCTCGGATTCAAGACCGCCTGTATCGAGGCGAAACACCTCGGCGGGATCTGCCTGAACTGGGGCTGCATTCCGACCAAATCACTGCTCCGCAATGCGGAGATCTGGGAAACCGTGCAGCATGCCGAGGAATACGGACTGAAATTCGACAACGTATCGTTCGATTTCACCCGCATCATCGAGCGAAGCCGCGGCATCGCCGACAGGATGTCGAAGGGCGTGGGATTCCTGTTCAAAAAGTACAAGGTCGATCACATTGACGCCTTCGGCAAGCTGCTCGCCAAAAACAGGGTCGGAACCTTCGACAGCGACGGAAAAAAGACCGGGGAGATCGAGGCACAGCACATCATCCTCGCCACCGGTGCGCGTCCCCGCAGCATCCCCGGCATCGAGATCGACGGGAAAAAGATCATCTCCTACTTCGAGGCCATGTCCCTGAAGAAGCGGCCGGAGCGTCTGATCGTGCTCGGCGCCGGCGCAATCGGTGTGGAATTCGCGTATTTCTACAATGCGCTCGGTACCGATGTCACCATCGTCGAGATGCTCGATCACCTTCTTCCCATTGAGGATGAAGAGGTTTCGAAGGAACTGGAGCGGAATTTCCGCAAGAAAAAGATGACGATGAAGACCAAAACAAAGGTCGAATCCATCGAGAAAACGAAATCCGGCGTGAAGGTCAGGGTCACGACTCCCAAGGGAGAGGAAACGCTGGAGGGCGACGTTGCGCTGATGGCCGTGGGCGTGCAGGGCAACGTTGAGAATATCGGCCTCGAGAAACTCGGCGTCGAGCTGGACCGCGGCTATATCAAGGTGGACGAATACTACCGCACGAACGTGGAGGGCGTCTTTGCCATCGGTGACGTGGTCGGACCGCCCTGGCTCGCGCATGTCGCCTCCGCGGAAGGCATCACCTGTGTCGAAGCCATCGCCGGGAAACAGCCCGCGCCCATCAATTACGAAAATATTCCCGGCTGCACCTACTGCCAGCCGCAGGTGGCCAGCGTCGGACTGACGGAAAAAAAGGCGAAAGAACTCGGATACGAAATCAAGGTCGGGAAATTCCCCTTCACCGCATCCGGCAAGGCCGTTGCGGCGGGACACCCCGAAGGCTTCGTGAAAATGATCTTCGACGCCAAATACGGCGAACTTCTCGGCACGCACATCATTGGTTCCGAAGCGACGGAACTGATTGCCGAGGCGGCACTTGGCCGCACGCTTGAAACAACGGAACACGAGGTGATCAAGACCGTGCATGCCCATCCAACCCTCTCCGAGGCGCTGATGGAAGCGGCGGCGGTCGCCTATGATGAATCCGTCAACTTCTGAGACGGAATTTCCCAACAGATACTGAGGAGGTAGAACGCCATGAGTATGCCACTGACCTCCATCCGACTGATCGGCATGGTTCATCTGCTGCCGCTGCCCGGTGCGCCGGGATACGGCGGTTCGCGTGAGAACATCATTGAGCGGGCGATCAGCGACGCCGTGCATCTCGAGGAGGCGGGTTTCGACGCCTTCCTCGTCGAGAATTACGGTGATGTCCCCTTCGCGAAAACAGACGCCGGCAAACATGTGACCGCCGACATGACAGCGATCGTCTCCGCCATCAGGCAGGAGACGGAGCTCCCGTTCGGACTCCAGGTGCTTCGCAACGATGTCGATTCAAGCCTCTCCATCGCGGCTGCGACCGGCGCCGCCTTCATCCGAGTCAATATCCACACGGGCGCCATGCACACCGATCAGGGAATCATCGAAGGGACAGCGCATGACACGCTGCGGCACCGGCGCTGCATTGATGCGATGCATGTGCATCTGCTCGCCGACGTCTTCGTCAAGCACGCCGCCCCGCTGGCTCCCGCCTCCATCGGAGAATCCGTGCGCGACACCGTGGAGCGCGGGCTCGCCGACGGCATTATCATTTCGGGAAGCGGCACCGGCGAAGCCGCTGATCTTGCCGAGGTACAGAGTGCGGCGGACGCAACGGCCGCGCCCGTCTATGTCGGCAGCGGCGTGCGCCTTGAGACGCTGGCCGAATCGCTGGCACTCGCGCACGGCGTGATCGTCGGCACCGCCATCAAGACCGGCCGTATCACAGCCGCACCGGTCGACCCGGATGCCGCCCGCACCTTTGTGCAGGAAGCCCGCAGCATCATCGGCTGATCACGTCACGTCCTGTGATCAGCCGGCTCGGGCAGAGTGCCCTTACATGCCGCGATGCGTGAGAATGATTTCGACTTTCCGTCCGAGCCGCGGATCCCTGTTCGGCTCAGTCATGAGTGCCTCCGTTTCCACCTCGCCGATGCTCAGCCGGTAGGAGCTGATCTTCTGCCGCACGAGATACTCGAGCACCCGCTCCGCCCGCCTGCGCGCCAGCGCCCGGTTGGCGGTTCTGTCACCGACATCATTCGCATACCCGCGAATCTCGGCGAACACCTCCGGGTGCTGCGTGATCTGTCGGGCAACGTTATCGAGCAGCACGCGTGATTCTTCGGAGAGCAGTTCCTCGTCGATGGGAAAATACAGTTCGGAAACGATGATTTTGAGATCCTCGCTCCGGCCTTCGGATCCCGCGATGTTCTGCAGCTGCAGCGCCTCGGTAAACGCTTTCTGCACTTCGTCGGCCAGCCGCCTCTCCCTTGTAACACCCACGACACCGATGGGAGCCAGGGGTAACGGATCACGAAGCCGCTCCGCCCGCTGCCGTTCAGGTATTTCCCGTCCGGCCGCATCCTTCCCCGCGGCGAAGAAGTTCACCAGCAGATCCCGGTCACCCTCCGCCATCACATCGACGGCGCGTTTGACGATCACCTGTCGGGCCGTGTCCGCGCGCCTGCCGAATATGGGGCGCAGATCCACGTTCAGGAATTTCGCCTGGCTCAGGCTGCTCAGTTCCTGCTCCCATGCGACGGTGGAAACGCGCAGCACGTAATTCCCACGCGGCAGCGGTGCATCCCCCTCGTTTCTGTTGAGCAGCGTCTCCAGATCCATGAATTCATTGGCGGTGTACGCATCGCTGGGATCATCCAGCAGCAGATCTGCGTTTCCCTCGTAGATGACGCGCCCGTCGCGGAGCATCTCCACATAGCTTTTTAGAATCATGCGCTCATCACCGGTCTGCCAGGCGTTGAGTGTGAATAATTCGGGGCGCTCTTCCAGGTCGCTCAGCCGGCGGATCGGAACGATCGACAGCTGCGTGAACAGCTGAAGCGGCGCATCGTCGTCGGCTTCCCGCATTTCGGCCGCGGGCGGCGGTGCCGCTGTCTGAAGCGCCAGTCCGGTTTCCTCCGGCGGAACGTCCTCGCGGCGGCGGTCATCTGCGATCGGCCCGCCAGTGCCTCCGACAGGTGACGTGCCGTGCCGGTCGGGTACCGATGAATCGTCACGGGATGCTTCCGTATCGTCACCGGGGGCTTCCATGTCGTCACGGGGGGCTGGCGTACGGTCGCGCTGATTGCGTTCCGGAGTGATGCGCGCGCTGCGCGATGAATAGACTCGCGATCGCGGCGGCGGGACATCCCCGGGTTTGATCAGCACGTTGATCCCCAGCGTGAGCAATGAAAGGGCGTCGTTGCGCTCGCCGGACCGCAGGCCGTCGATTTTATCCGAATTCGTCAGTACGAGATCATAGGAGAATGTCAGGTTCAGCACGCGGCTGACCGGGTATTCGACTCCCCCGCCGATCCCCCAGATCAGTGCCCCCTGGGATATTCTGTTGTCGAATCCACCTTCCCCGTTGACGCGTGTGTGATGCATCATGCCGCCGACACGCGCCTTTGCAATCGGAGTCAGCTCCCAGATGGCGGGAAACGCATAATCAGCGCCCACTGACAATCCGTAATACTTTGTGTCGTATGATGAGATCCGTTCCTCGGGCCATTCGGGGAACTGGAAACGACCGCGAAGCTCGGCCGCCAGCGTCCCGGCATACAGCGATCCGGCGAGTGCGAGTCGGTCCCACGCGAAATACTCGATGGTAAACATGCCGTAGGGATGCGGCGTGTAGGCGGCGTACTTGATCGTCGCCTCTTCGCCGCCGAGGTTGACGCCGGATATCAGTCCGAGGCGCAGCGCATCGCGTGTATAGTGCTGCGCATGCGCGGAGGATAGGAACATCGGGAGAAGGAACAGCAGGGAGAGATATCGCTTCATGGATGTCCGTTGGGAAAAAGAAACGGAGCCCCGGTGGGCTCCGTTATAGTATTCATTTTTTTCCTTTTGCGAAAGGACTACTTCACCACGACCATACTGCGGGCCGCTGTTGTGCCGTTCACGTCAAGGACGTAGCGATAGGTGCCGCTCGCGACCGCCGCACCGTTCCGATCGCGGCCGTCCCAGCTGACGCTGTAACTGCCGGCGTCGCGTGCGCCGCTGACCAGCGTGCGCACGAGTGCGCCGCGCGTATCATAGATGCGGAGGGAGACGTCGCTCTGTGCGCCGAGTACCCATTCGATGCGCGTGGCGGATGCCGCGCTGCGCGAGAAGGGATTGGGATAATTCTGATGCAGCTGCATCGCCGTGGGCGAGGAAGGCGTGTCGCCGACGGATACCGGCGGCTGCTCGATGATGTCGTGAATCATGTTGATGTCGACGTCGTTGAGCGTCAGCGTCTTGCCGTCGGGCCAGCGCACCATCACGGACTCGATGGATGACGCCGTGCCGATACCGATATGCTGCACGTAAGGCTGCTGCGATCCGGCACCCTTGCCTGCCGTCACCCAGCGAGTGTAGGTCGTGCCCCCGGCGACGACTTCGATCTTCGCGCCGATGGCATACACATTCGAATTGATGCTGCGAAGGTTGAAGCCGACCCAGTTGCCGGTGCCCTGCATGTCATTGCGGTACAGCTTCAGTCCGGTCTCGGTCGCGATGGCGAGATCGAGATCACCGTCGTTGTCGTAATCCGCCCAGCCGGCGCCGAGGCTGTTGACCGCGTCAATGCCCGCGATATAGGTCACGTTCTCGAAACTCTGGTCCGGATTCTGCCGGTACAGTGTGGCGTTGAAGCAGTTCTCGCCCGCTGTCACCAGCACGTCGGCCAGTCCGTCATTGTCGAAATCACCCCAGGAAATGTCGCCGTCGTAGAGGCTGAGTCCGAGTCCGCTGGTGGTGTTGGCAACCTGGGAGAACTGGCTGTTCGGAGGACCGCTGTTCTGCCAGACGGCCGTGCGGTCACCGGCGGGGAGGCGCCATTTCTCGAGCGCTTCACCCACGAAGAGGTCCACGTCGCCGTCATTGTCATAGTCCGCGAAGTCACAGCCGCGGGTGTTGCCGAACAATCCGACGAGATTCGGATCGGTCTTCACCACGCCCTGCACACTGTGCAGGCTCGCTACCTCGCGCAGGAAACCGTTGCCCTGGTTCTCGAAGAGATAGTTGGGCTGCAGACGGTTGTTGCAGGCGTACAGGTCGAGGTCGCCGTCGCCGTCAATATCGGCCCAGTTTGCACCGGTGATCGGACGGTACCCCTGGACCTGCTGCTGCTGGTCATAGGGATTCCGGCCATAGTTGCCGGCGCGGTATCCGCCAAGTACCATGCTCTTGATGTCGCGGAATTTCCCGTTCTGCGAATTCCCGTAGAAAAACGCCTCCCAGGCGGCACCGCGAACGAGAGCGGAATCACCGGGATTCTGGGGATTCTGTACGTACATGTATTCCCCGTTCGCCACAAACAGGTCGGGATAGGAATCCATGTCGTAGTCGGCGAAGGTCATCGCCGTCGTATTGCGGCTGATGCCGAAGCCCGGCTCGGTGTCCTTCGTGAAGCTTCCATCTTCATTGATGTAGAGAACGTTGTCGGGCTGGCAGACAATGTCGAGATCACCATCGTTGTCGATGTCGGCGAACATGTTCACTTCACTTCCGCCGTCGTAGCCGACAGTGGCGGCTACGTCTGTGAAGGTGCCGTCCCCGTCGTTCTCGTAGAGATGCGATCCGTAGATCAGATCCTGATGTCCATCGTCATTGTAGTCGCCCCAGCTGATGCGGCGCGATTCGGGCATCGCATTCACGCCGGCGAGCAGCGTCGCCTCGGTGAACATGTTCTGCGGCGGATCAAGATACTCGACCTTGCAGCCCGTGTACCAGTTGTTGATCGCCATACCACTGCTGAAGGAGGCATTATACGGGATGAACGGCGGATCAACCGGCTGCCAGTACGAGGACGTGTACATTGTATCACCCTCGGCTGTGGCACAGGTCGGTGTCTGCGTGTAACGGTCCATGCGGACACGAATATTGGTGCCCAGTGACTGCACACCGATAAAGAAATTGGTCGGACGCACGAATGTCGGCTTCTGGTCGCCGAAGGGGAAGCGTATCAGGGTGTTCGTTCCTTCAGGGATCCACGCCTTGATCGTGATGACCGGCTGCAGGAGCAGGGGATAGGCGCCGCCGGTCTCTCTGCCGAAGAGATAGACGTTGACACTGTCGCCGCCGCTCGCATTCTGATCGGGAGCAAACCAGACATTGATTTCATGAAGCCGCGCCGCACGTTCGACCTCGAAACGCGAAACGGCCATGGCCCGCGCAGGCAGGTTCAGCACAAAATAGTTCTGCTCGGGCTGATAGTGAAACAGGTCGACGAGCTGCTGCGCGCCGGCACTGCCTGCTGTCAGCACGACCAACATTGCAGTCAGAATCAGTTTTTTCATAGAGACCTCATCTGGTAAAGACGTATGAGTATTGTATCGGTCGGATCGAAATTCCGTTTCAGGCGCTGAACGGAAGGCTGATCTCGGAAACGATGCGTTTCGCTTCCTCCGTGTCCGCGTCCGCGAGCTCTAGCATGCGCTCGATCGGACGCAGCGCCTTCCGCCGCAGGTCCTCCTCCACCTCCACGGCCGGTGTCCGCTCGCGCATGCAGCGGTGCAGCTTCTCGAGCGTGTTCACTTTCATGTAATCACAGATGCTGCAGGCACAGCCGTTCTCCGGCGGAGCCGGAATATACTCTTTTTCGGGTGACAGGCTGCGCATCTGATGAAGGATGCCAGACTCCGTGGCGACGATGAATGCCCGCGCGGCACTTTCCTGCACATGCGCAAGCAATGCGCCGGTGGAGCCGACAAAGTCCGCCTGCCGCAGAACCACACCCTCGCACTCGGGGTGCGCGATGAACTCGGCGTCGGGATGTTCCGCGCGCAGCTGGCTGATGCGGCGCTCGCTGAACTGTTCATGCACCGTGCACACCCCCTGCCAGAGCAGGAGTTCGCGGCTGGTTTTCGCCCGCGCATACTCACCCAGATTCTTGTCGGGCGCGAAGATGACCGGCTGATCCTCGGGAATCCTGGCCAGGATGCGCTCGGCGCTGCTGGACGTACAGATGATATCGCTGAGCGCCTTCACCTCGGCCGTGCAGTTGATGTAGGTCACGGCGAGATGATCGGGGTGCTGCTCGCGGAAGCGGCGGAACAGATGCGCCGGCGCGCTTTCGGCCAGCGAACAGCCCGCGTTCATGTCGGGAATGAGTACGGTCTTTTCGGGATTGAGAATCTTCGCGGTCTCCGCCATGAAATGCACGCCGGCGAACACGATGACATCTGCATCCGTCTCGCGGGCGCGGCGGGACAGCTCGAAGCTGTCGCCCCGGATGTCCGCGATATCCTGGATGATGGAATCCTGATAATAATGCGCCAGGATGACCGCGCGCATTTCCTCCTTCATCCGGAGGATATCGCGCACCATCTCCGCCTGGGTCATTGTGGTTTCCGGGTCTTGCTTCATGTGTTGCATTCCGCCGCGGTTTATTCCACGGTCACACTTTTCGCGAGGTTGCGCGGCTGATCGACGTTGCATCCGCGGCGTACGGCGATGAAATAGGCCAGCAGCTGCAGCGGGATGCTCGTCAGCATCGGCGAAAGGAAATCAACGGTACGGGGAATGCAGATGACGTGGTCCGCGAGACCGTCAATGACGTCATCTTCATGGTTGACGATGGCGACGACCTGCCCCTTGCGCGCCTTGACCTCCTGGATGTTGCTGATCACCTTTTCGTGGATGCGGTCCTGCGGCGCGATGATCACCACCGGCATGTTCTCGTCGATCAGCGCGATGGGACCGTGTTTCATTTCCGCCGCGGGATAGCCTTCCGCGTGAATGTAGGAAATTTCCTTGAGTTTGAGCGCGCCCTCCAGCGCTGCCGGGAAATTGTAGCCGCGTCCGAGATACAGGGCGTTGGCACCCTGATAATACCGTTCGGCGAGGTCCTCGATCGGCTTGGTGTCACTGAGAATCTGTTCGACTTTCGAGGGAATATTGAGAAGCTCATGCGCGAATTCCTTCCCCTCCTCGAAGCTGATGAAGCCACGGTTGCGGCCCAGCATCAATGTCAGCAGGGAGAGTGCGACGAGCTGCGCCGTGAACGCCTTGGTCGATGCCACGCCGATCTCCGGTCCCGCGTGGATATACACGCCGGCGTGCGTTTCGCGCGCGATGGTGCTTCCCACCACGTTGCAGATCCCGATCACGGTCGCGCCGCGGAGCTTCGCCTCACGCAGGGCGGCCAGCGTATCGGCTGTTTCACCGCTCTGGCTGATGGCGATGACGACGTCATCTTCGTTGATGATGGGGTCGCGGTAGCGGAATTCGGAGGCGTACTCCACCTCGACGGGAATACGCGCGTAATGCTCGAGCATGTATTCACCCACGAGTCCGGCATGCCACGACGTGCCGCAGGCCGTGATGATGATGCGGCGCGCGTTGTTGAGCACCGGCAGCACTTCGCGCAGACCGCCGAGTTTGGCGGTTCCCTTCTCAAGAATCAGTCGTCCGCGCATGGAATCCATGATGGTCTGCGGCTGCTCATGGATTTCCTTGAGCATGAAATGTTCGAACCCGCCCTTCTCGATCTGCTCGATGTCGTAGGTGATCTCCTCGATGTCGTGCTCGACGATCTCGTCGCCGAGTGTTTTCACCTCGTAGCCATTCCGTGAAATCGTTGCCACATCGCCATCCTCGAGAAAAACCACCTGGCGCGTGTGTCCGACGATGGCCGAGGCGTCCGAAGCCACGAAATATTCTCCCTCGTTGATGCCCAGGACGAGCGGACTGCCTCTGCGGGCTGCGATCAGCCGGTCGGGTTCGTGGCTTGAAACGACGGCGATACCGTAGGTGCCGTCCACTTCGTTGAGGGCGAAGCGTACGGCCTGTTCAAGGTCATGCGTGATATCGTAGAACGCCGAGATGAGCTGCACGAGCGCCTCGGTGTCCGTATCGGTCTGAAAGCTGACGCCGTCGCGTTCGAGCCGCTGCCTGATGGCGGCGTGATTCTCGATGATCCCGTTGTGGACCAGTGCGATCTTCTGCGTCTGGTCGACATGCGGATGTGCGTTCACGTCGTTGGGAACGCCGTGTGTTGCCCAGCGCGTGTGCCCGATGCCGATGTTTGATGAAACGGGACGCATTTCAAACAGGGTTTCGAGATCGGCGACCTTTCCCGCCCTTTTGAGGATGCTGACGGTGCTGTCGGAAAGCATCGCGAGACCGGCTGAGTCGTACCCCCGGTATTCGAGACGCTTCAGTCCGTTGATAATAATCGGAGCGACTTCCTGGAAGCCGATATATCCGACAATTCCACACATGGATTGATAGTTCTCCGCTATTCTAGGGAAGCGTGATTCCTGCTGCCAGAGCGCGAATGTGAGCGACGCGGCATGAAGATTGAACATAGTATATGCCGCTTTCAATAACAAGGTACGGAAGGGTCTCCGCAGCCGCCGTTTTCGCCCCTTATCCGCGGTACTTCTCGCCACAGGGAGCATTGCCCGTCCTCAGGATCATTGATTCCCACGGTAGCGCCCTCATCCCTGAGGAGGAAGCCTTACGGGGAGCACCTGTAAAGTGTGAATTACTCTCACTGTTGCCAATTGTCTCAGCAATGAGGGGGAAGCGGCTGGGAATCGGATGCCGGGTTTGCGCAGCCTCCAACACAATATGTTGTTATTGAATAAGTTAGAGGTGGATTTTTGACCTTCCCAGCAGCACCGTATTCCCCTTGATTTTCATCCCCTCTTTACATATTCTATAGATGCGAAGTTGATTTTCTGACCCGCAGACGTATTCGAAACGGATACAGTGAATATTCGGCCCACCTGAAGACACTTCCCGTCATTATCCTTTAGAAGGGATGGATATGTTCAGGACAGGTTGACTGGCACGCAGATGCCGCGTTTTCCGCGACAGGCATCCATTTCAAGTGAAAATCGAGTGCGAAATCATACTCGTTCATCATCTTACACAACCATGAGGTATTGGCATGAGATTCATTAAGACAGTATTGTCCCGGCGGGGGCGGTCATTGCGCCGTGTCCCCATCATCACGACTGCAATCCTTGCGCTGGGGCTGCTCCTTTTCCCCGCGCCGTCGCAGCAGGCGAATGCGCAGGGTGCATATTCCCTGAACACCGTTACAGCGAACAACGGTCAGCAGGGCATCACGTTTGAAATTACGGCATCCAAGTCCGTGCGGTTGTACCGTTTCTGGAACACCTTCAATACCGGAAGCGGGACCGTAGAGATCTGGGCGCGCCAGGGCGGGGTCGCGAATCAGAACAGCGGCTGGAATTTCCTGGGACAGGCGAACTACACATCCACCAGCACAACCGGCTACACGGAAATCCCCTACGACCTCGATTTCCTGATGGATGCGAACTCCACATGGGGCTTCATGCTGATCTGCAGCACGGGTGGTGTCCGCTATCGCACCGGGGCCACACCGTATGTGTTCACTGATTCCTACATGTCAATCGATACCCAGTTCTGGGGGGTCTACGGAACAACAAATCCGAACAACAACACCACGAACGTTTCCTTTGGCTTTTATCCCCGGCAGTTCTGCGGCAGGGTCACCTATGACGAAGGCATCACCGGTCCGAACGACGCCGGCATCGCCTCCATCGACTCACCGTTGAACTTCTGCGCCGGACAGCACGACGTAAAGGTGACGCTTCGCAACAACGGCACGAACTATCTGACCTCGGCAACCGTCAACTGGACGCTCAACGGCGCGCCGCAGACCGCCTACAACTGGACGGGCAGTCTGGATACGCTCAACAACCGCGAGACGCAGCTCACGCTGGGATCCTACAATTTCCTCGCCAACACTCCGTACACCATCACCGTCTGGACCAGCATGCCGAACGGCGTCGCGGACACGATCAACAACAATGATACAGCAAGTGTGACCGCTCAGGCCGCGATCGCCGGGACCTTCACGATTGGCGGTGCCAGTCCGGATTATCCGGATTTCGCCTCGGCGGTCAACGACCTGAACAATTACGGTCTCTGCGGACCGGCGGTCTTCAATGTCCGTTCCGGCACGTATAATGAACAGATATCCCTCGGAGCCATTCCGGGTGCCTCGGCCGTCAATACGGTGACCTTCCAGTCCGAGACCGGAAACACACCGGATGTCAACCTGACCTACGGCGCGACATCCAGCACGGCGAACTACGTCGTCGAGTTCGACGGGTCCGAATACGTGACCTTCAAGAACATGACGATGACCGCCACCGGATCCTACTTCGGGCATGTGCTGAATTTCAGTGGGTCGGAAAACATCACCGTCGACAACTGTGAGCTGGTCGGCTACAATACGACGAGCACGTCGTATCCGACTTATTACGACATGGCCGTCATCAATTCCGAGTCCGGAACCGAAGACAACTATGTGACCATCCGGAATTGCGGTATCCGCGAGGGATCGTACGGCATGTACTGGTACGGTGGGAGCAGCAACAGCCCCGAGGAGCACAACACCATCGAGAACTGCGAGTTCACCGGTCAGCACTGGTATGTCGTGTACCACTATTACCAGGGCAACATGAACTTCGTGGACAACACCATCGAGTCCACCTCCCCGGCGTACTACTACCGTTACGGCCTGATGTCGTACTACGGCTATAACAACAACTTCGAACGCAATACGATCCTGATCGACGGCGGCTCCTACGCGTACGGCATGTACATCTACCGCCAGAACTACTATCAGAGCGGTACGACGCGCATCGTCAACAACTTCATTTCGATCGTCAACAACAGCCGCGTGTACGCCGCCCTGCGGAACTACTATTCTGACAACAGCTACATCGCGCACAACACGATTTATTCCAGTTCACCGGTGTACAACTCCACGACGTATGCCGTGCTGTCGAACTACTATTCGCAGAACGCCGAACTCTACAACAACATCATTTATAATCAGAGCACGTCCGGTCGCGCCTTTTCCACCTACTACGCCTCCAGCGCGTACAACCCGAGCGCCTCGGATTACAACGTGTTTTACACGAACAGCAACGTTCTGGCGTACTGGAGCGGTAACCGCACCGATCTCGCCGCCCTGCAGACCGCCTCGGGCATGGACCAGAACTCGATCACCAAGACCGTGTTCTTCGAGAACCCGCTCTTTGGTGATCTGCATCTGACCGGCGCCTCCGAGGACGACACCGACCTGTTCGGCACCCTGCTGCAGAACGTGACGGTCGACATCGACAATGAGCTGCGCGTCAATCCGTATCGCGGCGCCGATGAGGCCTGCTACGTGCTGCCCGGCAGCCTGACCTACGAATTCGTCGACGGACAGGGACAGCCTGCCGGCTATGCCGAGGCTCCCGGCACGATCGGCGTCAAGTACGGCGTGACCTTCCCCGAGTACGCCTCGACGGTCACCTTCACCGTGCAGTTCTACAATCCGGTCACCAACGCGCTGGTCTACGAGACCTCCTTCAGCGCCGCGAAGCAGTACGGGGTTCCGCTCAGCGGCACGCAGTACATCACCCTGCCGGCCACCGTGCCCCCGGGTGCCTACAAGATCGAAGTGGTCTTCAACACGAAGAACAGCTGCGACGTCTACCGCGACTACATGCCGTATCCGTCGGCGCTGCTCGTGGTGCCGGAAGGCCGCATTCCGTGTGTGGTCTGGCCGGGTGACGCGAACAACGACGGCGTGGTCAACTACACTGACCGCCGCGCGCTGAACATGTACATCTACAACGCGAACCTGCGCACGAGCTGGCTCAACGGTCCGCCGCGCTACCAGGCCGACGTGGAGATCAATCCGTTCACGTATCTCGAGTGGAAGCCGCAGGCCGCCGCGCCGTGGCAGACGCCCGAGGGCTGTTACATGGACACCGACGGCAACGGTGTGGTCAACAACCTCGACTACATCGCCATGAAGCTGAACTGGTCGAAGATGACGCCGTGGTACGGCGGTGCGCCGAAAGCGGACGCATCCGTGGTGACCGGTTTCATGATGGATCACAACTACCCGAACCCCTTCAATCCTGTCACGGTGATCCGTTACAGCGTTCCCGAGCCGAGCACGGTGTCGCTGGTGATTACCGACGCGCTCGGTCGCATTGTTGTCGAAGAGCGGAACCAGGGCGTGGAGAAGGGGATGCATGAATACACCTTCGACGGCTCCGGGCTGTCGAGCGGCGTGTACGTGGCCACGATGACGATGACGGGCATCGCCACGGGCGGAACGTACACAAAGACAATCAAGATGGCGCTGACGCGCTAGGTGCTGTCTCGATTACCTCATGGATGCAGGTCCCCCGTTTACAGGGCGGGGGGCCTGTTTTTTGATTGACGGGGGTTTGGGGCCAGACGAGTTGCAGCTGCGTAATCCCTGCTGATGTTCGGCATCGGCGCGCATGGACGAAAAAGCAACTTTTTTGTCCGATGCCTTGACAGCACCCGGTAATTGTCGTATATTCCGCACGTCTCTCATCAGAAGATAAGCCTCTCCTGCAAACACGCTTTCCGGAGCGTGCTTTCGTCGAGTCCGTTCGTGTTTCCCGGCACACGTTGTCTGCCCGTGCCGTGGAAGCGGATCTCTGTGTGTTGAAGTGAAGACAATGATGATATGATGATGCGTGTGCCGGCGCATCAATGAGATACATCTTCCACTTTCTCACCATCCAAGAGGTGCGCCATGCACACCATGTTACTGAATCGCTCCCGTAGTGAAGCACCGGCGCGACTACTGCTCGGTCTTCTGATGTTCTGCCTGTCAGTGTTCATCGCGAAGGACCTGCACGCACAGACCATGATGCCAATCCCACCCCACAGCAGCACCTATACGTCGTCAATGATTCGCGGTTTCTGGTTCCAGGCTCCGACGGATTTCCGCATCGTTGGTGTGCGTGTTCCGACGGACGCCAGCACCGCGGCGCAGAACATCCAGGTGTTCAAATTGGGGTGCAATCCGGCGATTTGTTGTGTGTATTCCACATTAACAACGAATTACACCACACTGGGTTACTGGACGAACGTGAACTCAACGGCGATTATTCCCTGCGATATTCTCGTGCAAACCGGTGATTACATCGGTATCGTCGGTGCCCGGGGGACGAATGGCGGCACGCTGTACAACTCCTATGACGGACCAAGTCCCTGGCAGTCGAGTATTTTCGGAAATCCGGTCAACATCACCCGTTTCGGTCATCAGGGGGGGAACCTGCCCATCACCGGTGGCGTGTGGACAGAGCTCACCGGGTCGATCTGCCGGGTGGAAATCTACTATGCCGCGGCTGTGACCGTTCCTAACGACGTAGGCATCGCCTCGATCGATTCGCCGGTGAACTTCTGTGCGGGGATGAATGACGTGAAGGTGACACTGAAGAATTTCGGTAGCAATCAGGTCACGTCGGCACAGATTCACTGGTCGGTCAACGGCGTGCCGCAGCCCACCTACAGCTGGACCGGGCTGCTCGACACGCTCAATCAGACCACGCGCCAGACACAGGTGACACTCGGCACGATGAACCTGCAGAGCGGCGTCCCGTACACGTTCACGGCATGGACCGCCATGCCAAACGGTGTGCAGGATACGATGATCAGCAATGATACAGCCTCGTATACCGGGAAGGCGGCTCTATCCGGAACATTCACGATCGGCGGGGCCAGTCCGGACTACCCGACGTTCGCTGACGCCGTCAAGGATCTGAAAACGCTTGGCCTGTGCGGGCCGGTGGTCTTCAACGTGCGGTCGGGGACGTACACCGAGCAGGTGGAGCTGTCGGATATCGCCGGTACTTCGGCGGTCAATACGGTCACCTTCCAGTCTGAATCCGCGAATCCCGCCACGGTCAATCTGACGTATTCGGCGACATCCAGTGCGTCGAATTATGTCATCTCGATGGGCGATTCGAAGTTCATTACGTTCAAGGACATGACGGTAACCGCGACGGGAGCTTCCTACGGACGGGCGGTTGAAATGGGGACATCGACCGACGGCAGTTTTATCAACTGCGAGCTGGTTTCACCGAACACTACATCGAGTTCGTCATCCTATTCGGTCGTGTACTCCGCTTTCGGAAATCTCAATCACCGGACGACGTTTGAGAACTGCGGCATACGGGAAGGATCGTACGGCATGTACATGTACGGTTCCTCTTCCACATCCCGCACGGAGGACCTGACCGTGAGAGGGTGCGAGTTTACGGGTCAGTACTACCATTTATTCTATGGCTACTATACTGAGCGACTGACATTTCATGACAATCGACTCATCCAGACTGCACCCGCCTACCCATCTACGACCTTGATGCTCCTGTATCTCTATTATCCAGGTGATTTCTCTGTTGAGCGGAATTGGTTCTACTCCGACGAGGATTCCTATAGTCGATATCTCCTCTACATTGTGGCGCCGGCGAATCAGGGTACGAATAACCGCCTGGTCAACAACTTCATTACCAATCGTCACAACAATGTCAGTTACTATTCTCTCGGAATGCTTTTGTACTACGCTGAAAATCTGCTGGTAGCCCACAACACCTTCCATGTCACCAGCACTACGAATGCGAACAATCGCTGTCTCCAGGCATCGGAGGGTGCAAATCAGCGCTGGTACAACAATATTTTCTATGCCACCGGCGGGAACAGTTTCACGAACTGGTACACAAGTCCGGGCGCGATCAGCGAAATGGATTATAATGTGTACCACTCAGACGGTCCATATTTCGTTATCTGGGGTGATCCAACGGCTCCTACCTTCTGTAACAGCATCCCGGATCTGCAGGCGGCATCGGGCATGGCCGCGCACTCGATCGATAAAACGGTCACATTCCGGGATGTGAAGAGCGGCGATCTGCACCTTGCCGGAGCATCCGAGAACGATGCCGATCTGTTCGGGCTTCTACTCAATGAAGTCCCGGAGGATATCGACAACGATGTGCGGGTCAACCCGTACCGCGGTGCGGACGAGGCCTGTTACGTGCTGCCCGGCAGCCTGACCTACGCGTTCGTCGACCGGCAGGGTCAGCCGACCACGTACGTCGAGGCGCCCGGTACGATCGGCGTGCAGTACGGCGTGAGCTTTCCCGAATACGCGGCGACGGTGACGTTCACCGTACAGTTCTACGATCCGTTCACCAGCCAGCTGGTGTATCAGACCTCCTTCAGCGCCTCGAAGCAGTACGGCGTCCCGCTGCAGGGCACGCAGTACATCACCCTGCCGGCGACACTGCCGCCGGGTCCGTACCGCGTCGAGGTGATTTTCCACACGAAGAACAGCTGCGATGTGTACAGCGACTACATGCCGTATGCCACGGCGCTTCTGGTGGTACCGGAAGGCCGTGTGCCCTGCATTGTCTGGCCGGGTGACGCGAACAACGACGGCGTGGTCACGTATGCGGATCGCCGTGCGCTGAACATGTACATCTACGATGCCAACCTGCGCACGACCTGGCTCAACGGTCCGCGGCGCTACCAGGTCGATGAAGGGACGAATCCGTTCACCTACCTGGAGTGGAAGCCGCAGCCGGCGACGCCGTGGTACACGCTGGACGGCTGCTACATGGACACCGACGGAAACGGTGTGATCAACAACCTCGACTACATCGCCATGAAGCTGAACTGGTCGAAGATGACCCCGTGGTTCGGAGGACCGCCGAAGGCGGAGCCGGGCGCGGCGGGCAGTTTCGCGATGGACCAGAATTACCCGAATCCCTTCAATCCGACCACGGTGATCCGCTACAGCCTCCCCGAGGCGAGCGATGTGCATCTGGTGATTCTTGACGCGCTCGGTCACGTCGTCACCGATCAGGAGTACCGGGCTCTGGATAAGGGAGTACATGAATACACCTTCGACGGCTCCGGGCTGTCGAGTGGTATGTACGTTGCGACGATGACGATGACGAGCATCGCCTCGGGCGCGACGTACACAAAGACAATCAAGATGGCGCTGATGCGCTAAGCGCTGTCTTGATGACCTCATGGATGCAGGTCCCCCCGCGTATGGGCGGGGGGCCTGTTATTTGTATTCAACGATGATGCGTGTGCCGGCGCATCTTTGAGATACATGTTCTCCTTATTCACCATCCAAGAGGTGCGCCATGCACACAATGATACTTCAACGCTCCCGAAGACAGGCGTCGGCGCGGCTGCCGGTTGGTTTGCTGTTTCTCTGCCTGTCACTATTCATCACGACGGACCTCCACGCGCAGACCATAATGCCGCTGCCTTCCTACTACACGACCTACAATGGAAATGTCCGAGGATTCTGGTTCCAGGCACCGACCGATTTCCGTATCGTCGGTGTCCGTGTTCCGACTGACGTGGGCACTGCCCCACAGAATATCCAGGTATTCAAGCTTCCCTCCGCACCTCCTGAGTATTCTGCCGGACCGACAACGAACTACACTACGCTTGGTGTGTGGTACAACGTGAATACAACGACGATGATCCCATGCGATATCCTCGTGCAATCCGGTGATTACATCGGCATTGTCGGTGCCCGAGGGTCGAATGGCTCAAGTATGGCCAACTCATATGGTCCGAACGGTCCATTCACTTCGAGCATTTTCGGGATTCCGACCACGATAACACGTTTCGGACACCAGGGCAACACCTTCCCGATTACCGGAGCGGTGTGGCAGGAAGCGGCCTACAATGTCTGCCGCGTCGAGATCTATTACACATCAGCTGTCACCGGTCCAAACGATGCTGGTATTTACTCGATCGACTCACCACCTGTTCCGTTCTGTGCGGGACAGTATGACGTCAAGGTGACGCTGAAGAATTTCGGCACCAACCAGCTGACCTCCGCGAATATCAACTGGTCGATCAACGGTGTGCAACAGTCCCCCTACAGCTGGTCGGGCCTGCTCGATACGCTCAATCAGACGACACGGCAGACGCAGGTTACACTGGGTTCCTACAATTTCCTGACCAACACGCCGTACACCATAACAGCGTGGACCACCATGCCAAACGGGGTGCAGGATACAGTCAACCACAATGACTCGGCGAGCATTAGCGGGCAGGCGGCACTGGTCGGTACGTTCACGATCGGCGGGGCCAATCCGGACTATCTGACCTTCGCCGCTGCGGTCAAGGATCTCAACACATTTGGTCTCTGCGGACCGGTGGTCTTCAACGTACGGTCAGGGACCTACAAAGAGCAGATCTCAATCGGGGATATCGCCGGTGCCTCGTCTGTCAACACAGTGACGTTCCAGTCCGAGTCCGGCAACAATGCCGATGTGAATCTGACCTACGGGGCGACTTCCTATGCATCGAATTACGTCGTCGAAATTGACGGTGCTGAATACGTCACCTTCAAGGACATGACGATACGAGCCACTGGGTCGACCTACGCATACGTGTTGTATTTCCCATCAACCTCGGAACACGTCACATTCGAGAGCTGCGAACTGGTGGGCAACAACACCACATCGACGTCCTCCAGCAGGTCCGTTATCTATTCCGATTACGGCAACGACAACTACCTGACGTTCCGGAACTGCGGGATACGCGAAGGATCGTACGGCATGATGCTGCGGGGTTCTGGTTCCACCAGTCCTGAGGAGTACACCACCGTGGAGAACTGTGAGTTCACCGGGCAGTATTACTACTACCCGGCGTACTTTTACTATTCATCGTACATTACCTTCGTAGACAATACGATTGAGTTCACCGGTCCCGCGTATTATTATCGCTACGCGGCCTACTTCGGTTATGGCGATAACAATACCATCGAGCGCAATACGTTTCTCATCGATGGCGGTACCTATGCCTACGGTCTGTACCTCTATTTTCAGAACTATTACCGTAGCGGAACCTCGCGCGTGGTCAACAATTTCATCACAATCATGAACACCTCGTATGTGTACTACGGGCTGCGGAATTACTATTCGTACAACACATACGTTGCACATAACACGATCTACTCCAATTCCCGGATGTATTATTCGTCCTACAGCGATTACTACTACGGGATTCTGGCGCAGTACTACTCGCAGGGGAACGAGTATATCAACAACATCGGCTACCTGGAGAACTCCAGCTCGACCACCGGAAAAGTCTTCACGACGTACCCCACTTCCAGCTCGTACTATCCGACCGCCATGGATTATAACGTGTGGTACACCAAGAGCCCCATACTGGCATACTATGCCGGGGCGAATCGTGCGGATCTCCCGGCGCTGCAGGCCGCCTCGGGCATGGATCAGAACTCGATTTCCAAGCCCGTTGAATTCGCGGACGTAAACACTGGTGATTTGCATCTGACTGGTGCTTCCGAGGACGACGACGACCTGGCTGGTATCCTGCTCCCCACCGTTACCGAAGATATTGACCACAATCCCCGGGTCATTCCGTATCGCGGTGCTGACGAGGCCTGCTACATTCTGCCCGGCAGTCTGAATTACGAGTTCGTCGATCGTTTGGGATTGGCCGCTGCCTATGCGGAAGCTCCCGGTTCGGTCGGCGTCAAGTACAGCGTGACCTTCCCCGAGTTCGCCTCGACGGTCACCTTCACCGTGCAGTTCTACGATCCGTTCACCAACCAGCTGGTGTACGAGACCTCATTCTCCGCCGCGAAGCAGAACGGCGTTCCGCTGCAGGGCACGACCTACATCACCCTGCCGGCTGATCTGCCGCCGGGCGCCTACCGGATGGAGGTGGTCTTCAATACGATGAACAGCTGCGGGAATTACCGCAATTACATGCCGTACGCCTCGGCGCTGCTGGTCGTGCCGGAGGGCCGGACTCCCTGCGTGGTCTGGCCGGGTGATGCGAACAACGACGGCGTGGTCAATTACACGGACCGCCGCGAGCTGAACCGCTACATTTACGATGCCATGCTGCGCACGACCTGGCTCAACGGTCCGAAGCGCTACCTGGTCGACCAGGAGACCAATCCGTTCACGTATCTCGAGTGGAAACCGCAGGCCTCCTCGCCGTGGCAGACGCCCGAGGGCTGTTACATGGACACCGACGGCAACGGTGTGATCAACAACCTCGATTACATCGCCATGAAGATGAACTGGTCGAAGATGACACCGTGGTTTGGCGGCAATCCGAAATCGGAGCCGGGGACGGCAGCCGGATTCACACTTGACCAGAATTACCCGAATCCCTTCTACCCATCAACGCTGATCCGCTGCGCCGTGCCGGAAGCCAGCAGCATGCACCTGGTGGTGACCGACGCACTGGGCCGCCGCGTGTACGAGGAGCAGCGTGACCAGATGGAGCAGGGCATGCACGAAATTCCCTTCGACGGTTCACAACTGCCGAGCGGGACGTACATCGCGACGATGACGATGACAGGCATCGCCTCGGGCGCGACGTACACAAAGACAATCAAGATGGCGCTGATGCGCTGACGCGCTGAGCACTGTCTCGATTACCTCATGGATGCAGGTCCCCCCGCGTATGGGCGGGGGGACCTGTTTTTGGTAAGACACTACTTTGCTTTCTTCGCGCGCATGGAATCCCAGTACAGGTATCCCGCGATGACCGCGAACATGGCGAGGGCGAGGATTTCCGCGCCGTCGGTGTGTACCCAGACCCAGCCGAAATCCTCGTAGTTGATGCCGAAAAATTTCAGTCCCGCACTGACCACGCCCATGATGGCGCCGCCGGCGATGAGTCCGGAGGCGATCAGCGTTCCGCGCTCGCGGCGGGCGTTGTTGACGGCCTCGTCCTTCGAACGGGTGGAGACGAAATGCGCGATGATGCCGCCGGCGAGCACGGGGGTGTTCAGCTCCAGCGGAAGATACATGCCCAGCGCAAAGGCGAGGGGGGGGATGTGAATGGATTCCAGCGTCAGCGCGAACAGCGCGCCGGCGATGTACAGCACCCAGGGCGCGGGCTGGTCGGACATCAGCGGCTGGATGACGGCGGCCATGGCGTTGGCCTGCGGCGCCGGCAGGGCGCCCTCGCCGGTGAATCCGTACGTGGCGTTGAGCAGGATGATTACGCCGCCGACGGACGCGGCCGCGAGCAGCGTGCCGAGAAATTTCCAGCGCTCCTGGTGCTTGGGCGTGTTGCCCAGCCAGTAGCCGATCTTCAGGTCGGTGATGAATCCGCCTGCCATGGACAGCGCTGTGCAGACCACGCCGCCGATGATCAGCGCGGAGACCATGCCGGTCGGACCCGTGAGTCCCACCTGTACCAGAATGAACGACGAGACGATCAGCGTCATGAGCGTCATCCCGGAGACGGGATTCGAGCCCACGATCGCGATGGCGCGCGCCGCAACGGTGGTGAAAAGGAAAGCGATGACGCCCACGATCAGCAGACCGGCAAGGGCCTGGCCGAACTGTCCGGTCACACCCTGCCAGAAAAACACGAAAATGCCGGCGAGAACGACCACGATCAGCGACACGATGGTTCCCATGGGGATGTCGGTGTCCGTCCGCTTGCCTCCTTCCACGTCAGCCGCATGTTTCTTGCCGAAAATCTCGGTGGCCGCGAGCTTGAATGCGCCGCCGATGATTTTGCTGCTCTTGACGATGCCGATGATGCCGGCCATGGCGATGCCGCCGATGCCGATATGCCGCACGTAGTGGAAATAAATCGTGTGCGCATCCATCGTATTGATCATCTGCGTGACGCCGGTGCCGATCGGTTCGGTCAGCCCCTGCCCGATATAGGCGATCAGCGGCACCAGCACGAACCACGACAGGAAGGATCCCGCCGCGATGATCGCCGCGTACTTCAGACCGATGATGTACCCGAGTCCGGTGATCGCCGCAAGGATGTTCATGCGGAATTCGATGCGGAAATGTTCGGCGACGTAATCGAGCCCCGGAACGACCTTGGTCGAAAACGTCTCCTTCCAGAAGCCAAACGTCGTCACCATGAAATCATAGAGCCCGCCGACCGCGGATGCCACGAGCAGCGTCTTCGCCTGCTGTCCGCCGCTCTCGCCGGCCACGAGCACCTCGGTGGTCGCGGTGGCTTCGGGGAAGGGAAGCTGTCCGTGCATGTCCTGCACGAAATACCGCCGGAAGGGGATCAGATAGAGAATACCGAGAAAGCCGCCGAACATCGATGCAAGGAACACATGCCAGAAATTCGCCGGCAGTTCGAGGATGTAGAGTGCGGGGATGGTGAAAATCGCTCCCGCCACGACCACGCCGCTCGCGGCGCCGATGGACTGGATGATCACATTCTCGGAAAGGGCGTTTTTCCGCTTCATCGCGGTGGAAATGCCCACGGCGATGATGGCGATGGGAATCGCGGCCTCGAACACCTGGCCGATTTTCAGTCCGAGATACGCGGCGGCGGCAGAGAAGAGCACCGAGAAAAACAGGCCCCAGCCGACCGAGTACGCGCTGATTTCCCGCGGCGTCACGCTCGACGGTACGACGGATACATACTCTTCGCCTTCCTTGAGGGGCGTATAGGCGTTTTTGGGAAGACTGCGTGCGGAAGGTTCCATACACTCTCCTGCGCTGGTGGCTGGTGGGATTGACAGGCTCGCCGGGATACGGACATCCCGGTGGGAAAAACTACTGAAATTGCGGGGATCGAACAAGATTGATTCCCCCCGTAACTTTCATGATTCCGAAGTGTCTTACATCTAGTAGCAGAATTCCGTACATTCATACCATCTTCACCTCTGGAGCTGATACAATGAGATGTTTGCAACAGGTTGCAGCCGTTTTCTTCCTGTTTGTTCTGCTGTTTGCCTATGAAGCCGCCGCGCAGCAGTCCTCCTTCGACGTGGAGGCCTACCGGCAGTTTCTCGAACAGCATCAGGACATGGAGGGCAGCGCGCTGCTCAGCAGTCATCCCGCTCCGTTGCTCCGCGCGACCGCGGCGGGAACGCCCGCGCAGGCGGCGTGGCTGGATTCTATATCCCTTAAATACGATCTCACTCCCGATGAGCTGGATCTCCTCGCGGAAAACGGCTTCGTGGTCACGGAACGCCTCACGGCGGAAACGTTTCAGGCGGCCTACGAGGACATCTGGCATAAAGACCTCCCCGTCATGGTCACGACCGACGCCATCCTGCATGCCCTGCACATGTCGTACGACCGCATCCTGAAGGACACTGAGCGGCAGTACCTGATCGGGGAACTGCGCACGATCCTCCAGGGCATGTACGACGCACAGGGACGCCTGGCGGACCGCTACGGTTCGACGGAAGACCTGCAGCCCATGCTGCGCGACGTTGACGCGTATCTCGCCGTGGCCTGGAAGCTGCTCACCGGCGAGACGCGCATGCGCTATTCCGAGAATGCCGCAACCGTGAGTGAGCTGCTCGGATTCATCGAGGCCGAAAAGCCGGCAATGGTGAAGCTCTTCAGCTCAACGCCGCGGCTCTATGACTTCAGCCAGTTCACGATTCGCGGACATTATACCGACAGTCCCGAGCTCGGCCGCTACTTCCAGTCCATGATCTGGATCGGACGCACCGAGCTGATGCTCACCAAGCCGGTGCAGCACGACATGCCGCAGCAGACGGACGAGGACATCCAGCGGCAGATCATCGATGCGTACCTGCTGGCCGAGGCCATGAACATCGCCGATGTGCGTGGCCGCCTGCAGGAGGTCGATCAACTGCTGGAAATGATCGTGGGCGAAAGCGACAACGTGCGCGCCGCGCACCTCGAGGAGCTCGCGGGGGATATCGCGCTCAGCGGTCCCGCGGAACTGCTCGACATGCAGCGCGTGAAGGATCTGCAGGCCGTGCTGGCGACGAAATCCTTCGCCGGACAGCGCATCAACTCGCAGATTCTGTACTCCGATCCGTTCAGTCCCGAGCAGCTGCAGCCGCCCTCGGCATTCATGCTGCTCGGCCAGCGCTTCATCATCGACTCCTACGTGTTCGGCAATGTCGTCTATGATAAAATCGTCTTCCGGGGCACGAAAGTGCGGCGCATGCTGCCCAGTTCCATGGATGCGCTCTTCGCGCTCGGCAACGACGCGGCGGCGCAGTTCCTGCAGGATGAATTCGCGCGCTATCCCTATGCGTCCAATCTCAACGCACTGCGCTACCTGATCGATTCCTACGAAGAGGACTTCTGGTCCGCTTCGCTCTACAACAGCTGGCTGCACGCGGTGCGGGCGCTGAACATCCCCGACGAGGTGGAATCGCTGCCGGCATTCATGCAGACCGCGTCGTGGTGGCAGCAGAAAATGAACACGCAGCTTTCCTCCTGGGCGCAGCTGCGGCATGACAACCTGCTGTATGCGAAGCAGTCCTATTCAGGTGGCGTCACCTGCTCCTTCCCCGAGGTCTGGGTGGAGCCGTATCCGGATTTTTACGGCCGCATCGCTGCCTTCGCCCGTTCGGCTGAGACTACCTTCGGTGAACCGATGCCGGGCGTTGCCTATTTCTTCAGGAACATGGCGAATACCATGGACACGCTGCAGACCGTCGCCGAGAAGGAACTGACCGGTGATCCGCTCAGCGTGCGGGAGATCAGCTTCGTGAAGAGCCTGCTCTTCCTGCGCGGCATCTGCGGCATGAAGTTCGACGGCTGGTTTTTCCGGCTCTTTTACGGCTGGGAGGAGGCGCAGGAGGACTACGTGGTCGCCGACGTGCACACCGCGCCTACCGACGCCGCGGGCAGTCCGGTCGGCTGGGTGTACCATGTCGGTACGGGACGCATCAACCTCGGCGTGGTCGTAGCCCCGTCGCAGAATGGCGGACAGACGGCCTACGTGGGACCGATGATGAGCTTCCACGAGCATGTCACCACGAATTTCGATCGCCTCACCGACGAGCGGTGGGAGGAGATGCTCGACCGCAACGCATTCGTGCGTCCCGCCTGGACAAACAACTGGCTGGCCGACGCGTCCGGGACGCGCCGGGCGCCGGGTCCCTCACTGCTGACCGGCGTAACCTCGGTTCAGCCGCCCGCGGAGACCGCCGCGCAGTCGTTCGTCCTGCATGAGAGCTATCCCAATCCATTCACGGCAGACGATCCCACCATGATTTCGTTCACCGTGCAGCATCCGGCTGCCGGAACGGTGGAACTCTCCGTGTATGACATGAACGGACGCCGCGTGCGGCGGCTGCTTGCGCGGGATCTTTCCACGGGAAGCTACATGACGCAGTGGGACGGCCGCGACGATGCGGGTGTTCTGCTCCCCGCGGGACAGTATCTCGCGGCGCTTGAATCCGCGCAGGGCCGTGTGACGACCGCGATCATCCTGCTCAAATAGCGGGCAGGGGGATTGCTTTTTATTTGCCTTGAGCCATCAGCAGGGGCTATGTTACGGGACATTCGCTTCCGAAAGGACAGCCATGGCCCGTTCGACAGATACATATTTCGCCTCCGCCGGCCGCCGGGATATTCTCGAGGTCGCGGCCATCCGGCAGCAGCTTCGCAGCATCCCGAATCTGCTGCCGCTGCTCGAGGCGTTTCCCACGCCCGCGGTCGTACTGAACACCGACCGGCAGATCGTGCTGCACAACCGGCGTTTCGCCGAGGTGATGCCTGACAGCGAGTACGACCGCATGCTGGCCCTTCGCATCGGGGAGGCGGTCGGCTGTGTGAACGCAGCCGAGGCCCCGTCGGGCTGCGGCACCGGCGAGCCCTGCCGCATGTGCGGGGCGGTCATCGCCATGCTTGAAGCGCAGAAGGGACGGCGCAGCGTGGAGGAATGCCGCATCACCATCCGTGAGGACGACGGTGTGCGCGCGCTGGATTACCGCGTCTATGCCATGCCCGTGGAACTCGAGCAGCAGGAGTACACCATTCTCTCGCTGACGGATATCAGCGATGCGAAGCGTCGCCGTATTCTCGAGAGGATTTTCTTTCACGATATCCTGAACACCGCCGGGGGGCTCCGGTCGCTCGCCGAGATATTCCGTACGGTGCCGCAGGAGCAGCAGGCGGAGATGCTCGGTGACCTCGAAGCGCTGACCAATCAGCTGATCGGCGAAATCGAGGCGCAGCGGGACCTTCTCGCGGCGGAGAACGGGGAACTCCCCGTGGAATCGCATGTCACCTCGACGGCCGACCTGCTCGATCATGTCATCTCCCTCTATCGCTTTCACACTCTGACGCAGGAGCGGGAGCTGCGCAGTGTCAATCTCGCTCCCGAGGAAGTGGTGGTGACCGATGCGCGTCTGCTTTCGCGGGCGCTCAGTAATCTCGTTAAAAACGCACTTGAGGCGAGCGCGCCTGGGGATGTCGTGACACTGACGTGCAGGAAGGATGAATTTGATCTGCTGCATTTCGCCGTGCACAATCCCGGTACGATGGCTGAGGCGGCCCGTCTGCAGGTGTTTCAGCGCTCATTCAGCACCAAGGGTCCCGGCCGCGGCGTCGGGACGTACAGCGTGCGGCTCATCGTCGAACGCTTTCTCGGCGGCACCGTGCGCTTCAGCACCGGCGAAGAGGACGGAACGCGCTTCGAAGTCACCTTGCCTGCGAACGGCGCGCAGTCTTCACCGGATACGCCCCCCGACAGCTCCCAACACGATACACCTGAAACGGAATGAACACAGTTGAACGCATCCGCGCGCGCCTGCGCGAGCATCCCGAACATATTCTCGAGCTGAGCGACGAGGAGATCGACGCGCTCAGCGACCGCGACGTCGAACTGCTGCAGGCGGAATACGGAAGTTCCGCGCTGATGCGCATTCCGCCGCGGGAGCACCGCTTCATGCAGTGGCTGCGCGAGGCGGATCCAGGGGTTTACGACGACCTGTGGTCCGCGGATGCCGACCTGCTCGTGTCGCTGTCCTTCCTGCCGGATTTCCGGCAGGGCGGTCCCGGTTTTCAGATCTGCGAGCTGGAAGAGCACGCCAATTACTTTTTTGTCCCTCGTCATATCAAGCAGGAGGGAACCGAAGCGCTGAAGGATATTCTCCTGAAAGCCGAGCGCGGGGAGGAACTCGCGGTGGAGGAGGTGCTGATGTTCGAGATCGTCCGCGCGCCGATCGACATCTGGCATTTCTGCTATCGATACGACGTTCCCGTGCTGCGCGGCAAGGAAGCGGTGCGCCAGCTGGCCGCGCATGACTGGCTCGTGCATCTGCCCCTGCGCGATGATCTGGTGAAGTATATCGAGGAGTGAGAATTTTCCCCCCGATATATCCCTTGTTCGAAAGTCATGATTTTTCGTACTTTAATTTGTTACCCCGGAGTCCTTCTCTCCGCATTCGCACTTCTATTGAATCGTTGTACAATCCCCCCATCATAACAGGAGTTACTGGATGAAACGTCATGCTACAGTGATTGCAGTATTGCTGCTGGCAATGCTCTCGACCGTCAGCATCCATGCGCAGCAGGCTTCGATGCCCGCGCCGCTGGATGTTCCCAACTCCATTGTCCTGCCGGACGGTTTCCTGAAGGATAATCCCGGAACCGTCATGGGACAGTGGTCGACGGCCGCCCCGATCGTCGGCGGCAAGAACTACCATACCGTCGCGCAGGCCAACGGCATGCTGTATGTCTTTGCCGGCATCAATACAGCAAATCAGTTCGATGTCTCCAGCTACAAGTACGATCCCGCCACGGACACGTGGAGTTCGATCGCGGATTTTCCACTCGAACGCTACCTCTTTGGTCGCGCGGAAACCGTGAACGGAAAAATATACATCTTCGGCGGCGTCGAGAACTTCGGCACCAGTTATAAAGCTGTCGATGCGATGATCGAGTACGATCCCGCCACGGACACCTACGCGCAGAAGACGCCCATGCCTGATCCGCAGGGGATGCCCGGTTCTGCAGTGCTGAACGACAATATTTATGTTATTGCCGGGAACGGCGCGACCGCGTCGGTGTATGTCACCGATGTGCAGGTGTACGATCCCGCTGCCGACGCCTGGTTCAGCAATACCGACTATCCGCGTGATGTGGTGTACCTGGGCGCGACGACCGTCGGAGACAAGATCGTCTGCATGGGCGGTTTCAACGTCAATTCCTCCCCGAGCCGCTACATCGCCGATACCTATGTCGGTGAGCTCGTCGACGGGACGCTCGAGTGGACCAAGGGCGCGGATGCCGGTATCGGTCCCGTGATCTTCCCCGCGGCAGCAGGAACGGATGACATGGCTTACTTCGTGGGCGGCCGCCCGGCAGCTGACGGGAATGCGCCTGCCACGCAGCGCGGCTATTCCTACGATCCCGCAGGCGATACCTGGGCCATGCTCGAGATGAAGCCGACGGGTGTGCAGGGTGTGTCGCAGGCGCCCGTGATCGACGGCGATATCTATTTCGTCGGCGGCAGCAACCCCAACGGCGTTCCCACCGATGCCGTGGAAGTGCTCTCGACTTCGAAGGAAGCCGGTCCGGTGGCATATTTCCCGATTCTCTCACTCGATCCCTGGGTGAAGACCGGCTCCGCCTCCGTCAACGCGGAACTCATCGTCGTCAACTGGGGCGTCGATCCCCTGACCTGGTCGGCCACGGTGGAAGGTGATGCAGGTTCATGGACCACCCTCGGCAAGGAAAGCGGAACGCTGCAGCCGCTCGTCGGAGACACCTTCATGGTCAGCATGGCCACCGCGGCCCTGACGGAGGGAGAGTACACCGGTGAGGTCGTGTTCACCACCAACGATCCCGAGAACGGAACGCTGCGCGTGCCCATTACACTGAACGTACAGGACGAAGACGTCGATACCGATCCCTTCGTGCTCGTCGAGCAGTACACCGGCACATGGTGTCCGTACTGTCCCTACGGAGTAGACGTGCTGAAGCAGGTCGCCCGCACGTACGGTGCGAAAATTCACCGCGCAGCCTGGCATTATAATGATCCCATGCAGATCGAAGCATGGCCGGAAATCGACGGATATATCGGTGTGTCGAGTTTCCCTTCCGCCTCGATCAACCGCACACAGTTCCCCGGCGTGGGCGGCATTCCCATCAGCCGCGGCAGCTGGGAAACGGGTGTCGGCACTGTGCTGAATGACTGGCGCAGTCCCGTTACCATTACGCTCACAGACAAGACCTATGACGAGAGCACAAAGCAGTACAGCTTCAGTGCAGACGTCTTTTTCCACCGCGGCTGGAAGGGTGATCTCCGCATCAACGCGATGGTCACGGAAAACGGAATGACCTTCCCGAACAGTCCCCAGCGGAAGTACGAGAATGGTCAGGTGAATCAGTATCCGAATTACGTGCATGATGACGTGGTGCTGGGCATCTATCCGAGTGCACTCGGTGAGCCCCTGAACATGTCGGCGGAACATGTGACGCAGACGGAGACGACGAAGAGCTTCTCGTTCACTTCGCCGCACATGAACTCCGAAAATGCGCAGATTGTCGTGTTCGTGCATCAGGTGAATGCCAACGGCACACCGGGGCCGGTGCTGCAGAGCTACCAGGAACCGCTGATGTTCGGTCTCGTGCTGGATGTCGAGGACACTCCTGCGCCCGGCGCGTTTGCGCTGCATCAGAATTTCCCGAACCCCTTCAACCCGACCACGACGATCGCCTTCGACGTGCCGGAGCGTTCGCATGTGCGCATCATGCTGCATGACGCGCTCGGCCGCACGCTCGGTGCCATCGCCGATGAGAGCTACGAAGCCGGTTCGCACAGCATCGTCTTCGATGCCGGCGACCTGCAGTCGGGCACGTACTATATCACCATGCACTCGGGCGACGTCGTGGAGACCCGCTCGATGACGCTGGTGAAGTGATCTGAATACTCATCCGGCCGTGTGGCCGGGTGTGAGACGTCCCGTCCACCGGAGAGTGGGCGGGACGTTTTTTTTTGGAATCAGGTGGACGGGGTGGTCCCCACGCTCACGCGTGGGGTTACATGTGTCGTGAGGTGGACGGGGTAGTCCCCACGCTCACGCGTGGGGTTACATGTGTCGTGCGGTGGACGGGACAACCCCCACGCTCACGCGTGGGGTTACATGTGTCGTGAGGTGGACGGGACAACCCCCACGCTCACGCGTGGGGTTACATGTGTCGTGAGGTGGACGGGGTGGTCCCCACGCTCACGCGTGGGGTTATTTCAGGAGCAGTTCGAGGAGGCGCTCGAGATCCTCGTCGTTGTAGAATTCGAGCGAGATCGTTCCGCGGCCGTCTTTCCCGGCGGTGATGTGCACGCGCGTTCCGTAGACGGGCTTGAGTTTCTCGCTCAGCTCTTCGAGATGGGGCGTGCTGCTGCGGGGGGGTGATTTCTTCTTCTTCGCCGGCTCGGGAGTGCCGGAGCGCCGGTAAATGCTGTTTGCCAGCTCTTCGGTCTTGCGCACTGAAAGTCCGTCGCGCACGATGCGCTGCCACATGTGCAGCTGCGCGCGCTCGTCGGGCAGCGTGATCAGCGCCCGGGCATGTCCCGTGCTGATCTCGCCTTTCTGCAGGCTTGTGAGGATTTTCTTCGGGAGCTTGAGCAGACGGATGAAATTCACCACCGTGCTGCGATCCTTGCCGACGCGCTTCGCGATGTCCTCCGGCGCGTGGCCGTAGGTCTCAACCAGCTGCTGGTAGGAGTGCGCGATTTCCACGGGATTCAGTGTGGTACGCTGAATGTTTTCCACCAGCGCGAGTTCCAGCATTTCCTCGTCGGTTTCCACCTGGCGGATGTAGGCGGGAATGTGGCTGATCCCGGCCTCCCGGCAGGCGCGCACGCGGCGCTCGCCGGAGATCAGCTGGAAGCCGTCCTTCCAGCGGCGGACGGTGACCGGCTGCACGAGACCGTTTTCCCTGATGGACTGCGCCAGTTCGCGCAGCTCCTGCGGATCGAAATCCTGCCGGGGCTGGTAGGGATTCGCCGAGATTTTCTCCACGGCGACATGCGCCATGATCTCGACCGAGACCCCGTCGTCCTGCGTCTCCGGGGTCGGCTCGAGGCTGATTTCCTCTTCCGCTTCGGGCTCCGGACGAATCAGCGCGCCGAGTCCCTTGCCGAGAACCTTTTTCGATTTGGTCACGCTGGCCTGTTGTTAATCATGGGAATCGTTGTCGGATGTGCCTGCGGCCGACGATGCGCTCGTCGCGTTGCCGCCGTCTGCGGCGTCACCGTCTGCGGCGTCACCGTCTGTGTCGCTGTCTGCGGCGTCGCGCGGGGCGATGCTGCCCGAGCGGCTCCTGGACGCGGCGGACGGACTTGCATGCGCTTCGGCCTTGCTGCGGCGCAGCGCCTCCTTGCCGAGGGCGATTTCCTGGGCGAGATCGATGTAATTCTGCGTGCCGACTGACAGGGCATCGTAGAGAATCACCGGCTTGCCGAAACTCGGAGCCTCACTGAGCCGGACATTCCTGCTGATGATGGTGTCGAATACTTTCTCGCCGAAATAATTCCGAACCTCCTCGGCCACCTGCTTCGAGAGGCGAAGGCGCATGTCGTACATGGTCAGCAGCACGCCCTCGATGTCGAGCCGGGCGTTGAGGTGCTGACGCACAATGTTGATCGTGTTCAGCAGCTTGCCGAGTCCCTCGAGCGCGTAGTATTCGCACTGTACGGGAATCAGCACCGAATCCGCGGCGGTCAGCGAGTTCAGCGTCAGCAGTCCCAGCGAGGGGGGACAGTCGATGACGATGTATTCGTACTTGTCGCGGATGGGCTCCAGCGCCTGCTTGAGCACATGTTCGCGGTGCTTCTTGTCGATCAGCTCGATCTCCGCTCCCACAAGATTGATATGCGAGGGAACGACTTCGAGGTAGGGAAGCATCGTTTCGCGGAGTCCCTCACCGACCGACGTGCGCTCGATCAGCACCTCGTAAATGGTGACGGGAACCTCGCTCACCTCGATGCCGACGCCGCTGGAGGCGTTGGCCTGCGGGTCGATATCGATGAGCAGGGTTTTGTATTCAGCGACGGCCAGGCTGGCGGCGAGATTCACCGCTGTCGTGGTTTTCCCGACACCGCCCTTCTGATTTGCTACGGCAATAACTTTTGACATATATGCGGTCTGCTGCTGTGCGGACTTCCGTCCGTCACGGACTCCCGGTAAGTGATTCATCAATCCATGCGAGATACGGTGCGGATCCTGCGGTAACCGGCAGCTGAATGACCTCCGGTACGTCGTAGGTGTGCAGATCCCGAACACGACGCTCCAGCTGCGGGAAATGCTCCGTCCGCGTCTTGCAGATCAGCAGCACTTCCTCATCCTCCGCGACACGGCCTTCCCAGCGATACACGGATGTCAGACCCGGGAGGATGTTGCAACAGGCAGCCAGGCGCTCCTCGATGAGCGTTCCGGCGATCAGGGACGCGTTTTCGCGCGATCCGGCCGTGACAAGCACGACGCAGTATGTGGCATCCGCGTGCACCATATCCCACTAAACTAGCGCGAGGCGAGCTGAGAAGCAATGCAGGAGCGCGGTGCTCGGTCACCGTACCATATGTCATGCCGTATGCGCTTGCATTTTCTCCGGGGAAGGAATAAGTTTTTCCAAGGAATTCTTGATTTCGCAGCGTGAAACCAGAGGATATGAGTTTTTTCGATTACGATGATGGTTATGACGGACCGGGCGGTCACGAAGACCCCGGCAGGCGATTCTCCGACATGAATCCGTCGGAGCTGCTCGCCGCCGCGCGGGAAGGATCTCTCAGTACCGACACGATAGAGGAAATCGCCGGCTGGTACTTCGAAAAGGGCAGTTTTGAGGATGCGCTGCAGTTTCTCGAGGTGCTCGCAGAGCGCGCGCCGTACAGTGCCGAAGCGTGGGAGCGCATGGGGATGACGCTCAACAATCTCGGCCGCTACGAGCATGCGCTCACGGCCTTCGAACGGGCCGAGGGACTGAATCCGGCCGACATGGAACTGCTCATCAACAAGGGCATCACGCTCGACAACCTCGGCGATGCCGAGGGCGCGCTGCAGTGCTTCGACACGGCGCTCTCGATGGAGCCCGACAACGGCGAAGCGCTGTTCAGCAAGGCGCTCACGCTCGAGCATACGGGACGCTACCGCGAGGCGGTGACGCTGTTCGAGCATCTCGTGGCGCAGGATCCCGATCACGGCGAAGCCTGGTATGAACTCGGGTACTGCCATGACTTTCTCGACGACCTGCAGGCGTCCCTGCGCTGCTACGACCGCGCCATCGATCTGATGCCGTTCAACCACAATGCCTGGTACAATCGCGGTATTATTCTCAACCGCATGGGGGCCTGGCGGCGGGCCATCGACAGCTACGATTACGCGCTGGCCATCGACGACGATTTCGCATCGGCGTGGTACAATCGCGGAAACAGCTGCGCCAGTCTCCGCTGGTTCGAGGAAGCCGTCGACTGCTTCCTGAAGACGCTCGAGATCGAGCCCGACGACGCGCATGCATGGCACAACCTGGGTAACGCCTACGAGGAACTGGAGCGGTACGTCGACGCCGTGCAGGCCTACTCGCGGGCGGTGACGCTCGCGCCGCACAACGCGGACTCGCTCTTCGGCCGGGCGAGCGTCTACGAATCGCTCGGCGATTTCGACCGCGCCCTCGGTGATTATGTCACCGCGACGCGTCTCAATCCCGACCTCAGCGATCTGTGGTACGCGCGGGCCGACGTGGAATTTCAGCTCGGACGCATCGACGAAGCACTGACGAGCTTCAGCAACGTGATCCGGCTCGAACCGCGGAACGCCACCGCATGGATCGACTTCGCGGAAATGAACCTCGAGGCGGGGAAATACACCGAGAGCGCCCTGGCCGCGGAGCGCGCCATCGCCCTCGGCGACCGCCTGCCGGAAGCTTATTTTTTCCTCGCCCAGGCCAGCATCCTGCGCAGGGACCGCAGAAAAGCCCTCGATGCTCTTGACTCGCTGAGTGCGATCGCGCCCGACGGACGCGATTCGGACGGCAATCCGCTTCCCGACCTGCGCTCCATCCGTCAGTTCCGCTGGATGTTCGAGGAAGGGGACAAGCAGTGATGCACCGGCGCGGTGCGCCCCGGAGCTGAATCGATGCGCTGGTCATCCCGCGGGTATGCCGTTCTTCTGACTGTTTCGCTGGCATGGACGGCGGGCCTGTTCCTCGCACCGCTGTTTCATCATCTGGGAAATGACACGGCCGCCATCCTCGGCCGCGTTTTCTATGCACCGATCTGTCACCAGGACGAAGCGCGGTCGTTTGTCCTCTTCGGATGGCCGCTCTCGGTCTGTCACCGCTGCAGCGCGATTTATCTTTCCTTCACGGCTGTCGTCCTGCTCTTCCCGCTGATCCGGCGGGCGCGCATTTTCCATTCCCTTGCATTGCCGGGTCTTGCTATATTTATTGTTCCCATGATCCTCGACTACGTGTTCGACGTGCTCGGGGTGTGGAATAATTCCGCGCTGTCGCGCGGGATGTCGGGAATGATCGCGGGGGCGGGACTCGCGGTGTTCATCGTGCCCGCGTGGATGGAGTTGTGGACCGCGAAACGTCGCCGGATCTCTCATATGCATACAGAGGAGAAATCATGAACATGATGGTGCAAGGACAGAAGCCGAGCAAACTCATGCCCGTCCTCATCGGCGGGAGCGCCATGACGGCGATCAGCATTATTCCCGTGCTCAACTGGATCAACTGTGCCTGCTGCGCGGGCATCATGGGCGCCGCGGTGCTGGGCGTCTGGTTCTACAAGAAGAGTTTTCCGGCCGACATGCCGTTCACCGTCAGCGACGGCGCCGCCATCGGTGCGCTGTCCGGACTGGTCGGTGCCGTGCTGACTTCCCTGCTGCAGTCGCTGATTATGGGATTCGGCTCCACCGATTTCACCTTTCAGATCGAACGCGCGCTCGATGAGGCACAGACGCGCGCCACCGATCCCGCCGCGATGGAGGCCGCCCGCGATGTGATCATGCAGCTGGTCGGGAATCCATTGATGCTCTTCCTGGTCGGACTGCTGTTCGCCCTGGTCATCTATGTCGGTTTCGGCGCCCTTGGCGGTGTCATCGGCGGCAATATTTTCAAGACCCGCGTGATTCCCGCCCCGCCGCCGGAGAACTGATCCGGTCCTTTGCGCGTAGAAGGAAATGGCGGTTCCGCCGTCCCTGTTTCACCAGTGATCATCAGACATGAAGCGCACGCTTTTCATCGCCATTCTCGTCACACTCACACACGCACTGCCGGCCACGGCGCAGAGTCCGGGTCCGGTAGCGGGAGAAACGTTCACGGTGGTGTACAATCCCCCGAAGAATTCCTCCCTCGCGGATGCCGCCTCGCTCGATCTCGTCTACGTGTTCGACCTGTGGAACCGGCGGTACGGCACACGGCTCGCGCTGTGGTACAACGTGCTGCGTCCCGACACCAGCCGTATCCATGTTGCACGGATGAAAAAAGAGGGCAGCAGCTGGAAGGCGGAGATCCCGATTCCCGAGAGGGCATCGCTGCTCTCGTACATCGTTTCGGGCGCACAGGGGATGGACGGCAACGGGGAAAAAACCTTCACACGATATGTGCTCAACGGACAGGGGGAACCGGTGATGAATGCGCGGTATTTCAAGATCCCCTTCCTCCGGCTGGCGCGTGCACCGATCGGTGAACTTGTGCGCGAGGCGGAGCGGGAGATCAGCGCCTACCCGGAAAACTTCCGCGCCTATCATCAGTACTTCAAGTTGCTGCTGGAGCAGGGGAAGGGAAGTCCGCGCACGCAGGAGCGCATCGCCAACCGCATTGCGCGGATGGAAAAAGAATACGGCGAGGATACGGATTTCCTCAACATGGCGGCGGAAACCTGGTTCTATATCCTTCAGGACGCGGAAAAAGCGCTGGAATATCGCAACAGGATACCGGCGAACAAACTCTGGCCGCAGGTGCTGCGCATCTTCGACCGCGAGGAGAAGCAGAAGCAGGAGATCGCCCGCATGACCGCCGCAGAGAACCGCCGCATGGAACTGCGCGGCGCGGAGCTGCCGTCGTTCAATCTGCACAATGCCGACGACGAGAAAGTCGCGTTCCCGCGCAGTGACGGCAAGTCGACGGTGCTGGTCTTCTGGGCTTCGACATCGGAGCGCTCACGTCAGTTGCTGCAGGCGCTCGAGGTCGCGGCCGGGGAGGCGGGCAGCGCTTCGCTGCGCGTCACCACGGTCTGTCTGGATGTGAAACCGGAGGACGGCGCGCAGTGGTTCGCCGAACAGGGACTGCCGTTCGAATTACTGTACAATCAGGGCAGCACGCTGCAAATGCTCGGCGTCGACAGCATACCCATCGTGTATTTCATCGATGCAGAGAACACCGTCCGCGACATCATGGTCGGATACGACGCCCGGCAGCGCGATGCGCTGCGCGTATCCGTGCGCAGTATTCTTCCGTAACACGAAACCGAAGCGAGGATGTATGGCCGTTTCACGCATCATCGATATCAGCACGCCACTTGACGAGCACACGCCCGCGTACGAGGGTGATCCGGTGTTCGAACGCACGGTCGTCGCTTCCATCAATGAGGACGGTGAGGGATACAATCTTTCAACGCTCTCGATGAGCGCGCACAGCGGAACGCATGTGGATGCTCCCGCGCATTTCGTCGCGCGCGGCAAGACCATCGATCAGATTCAGCCACGCCGCTGGGTCTCTCCCGCGATTGTCATCGACCTTCCCGACGGCGGACCGATCGCCGCGGAACAGCTCGAACGGCAGGGGATCCGCACCGGCGATACCGTGCTGCTGCGCGCGAACAACAGCCGCCGCGAAGACGCACCGCCGGAGAGCGCCTCGGCGCTGACCCTCGAGGCGGCATCCTATCTGGTCTCGCGCAAGATCAACATGGTGGGCATCGACACGCTTTCGATTGAATCCTATGACGATCCATCCTTCCCCGTGCACAGGCGTTTGCTGCGCAACAACGTGCTCATCATCGAAAACCTCCGCCTCGAAAAGGTCGCTCCCGGCCGCTATACGCTGATTGTCGCGCCGCTGTTGATCACCGGCGGAGACGGCGCTCCCGCCCGCGCCCTGCTCGTCTCACGGGGATAGCGACTCGTCTGCGCCTGAGGGGCCTCCGCCGTCACCCGCTTTTGAACTCTTTCCATATCGCGAAATTGTGTATCTTTTCTCCTGCCTTTGGGATCGCAGGCCCGCGGTCCCGGTTCCGTAATACGATCAATGATGAGGTACGGTTGATGATGTTTGCTTCGATGTTTCCTCAGAAGGCGCGGCAGTTCGCCATCGCGCTGTTCTGTGTCATGATGACTGCCGCACCTGCCCTCAACGCGCAGACGCGCGCGGGCGACAGTGATTTCACCACCGTTCGCGCCGGAGATGTCTTTCGTCCGGTCAGTGAACGCGGACTGCGCAAGGCTCCCGCCGTGGAGTCGCCGTCCGTGACAACCGTAGAGGTGCCGCTGGCATCCTTCTCGAAACTGCGTGCGGCGGACAACCTGCTGCTGACGCAGTTCCCCATGCCCGACGGCACGACCGCCGATCTGCGGCTCCGCGCCTTCGATCTCTTCAGTGACAACGCCATCGTCGTCTCGCAGACGGAAGCCGGGGAAGTCCGGCGTCCGCTTCCCGATCTGCGCGCCTACCGCGGCACGGTTGGCGGCGAAACAGGCAGCTTCGTCTGGATGGCCATCGAGGACGGCGGCATGACGGGCAGCGTGCTGCGCGACGGCGTGGAATTCAGTTTCAGCACGCGCCTCAACGGCGCGCCGCAGCAGGGCGACCGCCTGCTGAGCATTTTCGAGGCGACGCCGGAAATGCGCGCCTTCACCTGCACGGTCGAAGACGATCTGTTCATCGATGACGTCCTGCGCGGCATGCCCGCCGAGGTCGATATTCTCGAGGACGATCTCGACACGCTCAAGGCGAAACTCGCCATCGATATCGATTACGAGGCCTTTGAGCATTACGGCACCGTAACGGATGCCGAGAATTACGTGGCCTCACTGCTGGTCGGCGTAGCCGCCATTTACGAGCGCGATGTGGCCGTGACCTTCGAGGTTTCGTACATGCGGACCTGGGAGACCGAGGATCCGTACAGTCCGGCCAGCGACGACGCGGCGCTGGATTCCTTCACGAAATACTGGCGCGATAACATGGACGATGTGGACCGCACACTGGCCACAATGATCTCGCGCAAGCCGATTTCCTCCTCGCGTGTCACTCAGGGACTCGCGTGGGTCAACCAGCTGTGCAGCAAGACGCATGGCTACGCGTTTGTGAAGCTTTCCTCCAACAACTCCAACATCGAGGGACACACCGGCGTCTGGGCGCATGAACTCGGGCACAACTTCGGTTCCCCGCACACACACGCCTGCGTCTGGAATCCTCCGATCGATTCCTGCTACCAGGCCGAGCCGGTACGCGGCCAGGCGCCCTGCTTCGACAACGGCGACATCCACCTGATTCTCGGCGGCGGCGAGCTGATGAGCTACTGCCATATGCGCTTCGGCAACAGCAACGTGCACAAAGTGTTCCGCGACCGTACGGGCGCGCTGGTGCGCGGCAACGCCGAGAAGGCCCTCTGCATGAACGTCACCAGCTTTGTCCGTTCGCTCGAACTCGTCACGCCGATGGGCGGCGAGGAAGTCTGTGCCGGCATGCCGCTGCAGCTGAGCTGGACCGCAGAGGGCAACAATGACTTTTCCGTCTATCTCTCCTCCGACGACGGGGCGACGTGGGACACCGTACTGGTTGACGATCTGACGCGCAACACCCGCGTCTGGGAATGGAACATCCCGTCGGATTTCCCGATCGGCAGCAGCTACCGCGTCCGTATCATCGACAACAAGAATCCCGACCTCGAAGACGAGATGGAGGCCAGTTTCTCCATCAAGGAAGGAACGGTCATTACCGACCAGGTATACTGGCGGAATGTCTGCGTTGGCGAAGGCGCATGGTTCTACGTGCGGGCCACCGGCGCGGGAGAGCTGAGCTATCAGTGGAAGAAAGACGGTGTGCCCATCCCGGGCGAGACCGGTGATGAACTGCAGCTCGAGAATCTGGAGATCGGGGACAACCTGACGCAGTACACCTGCGCCATCACCGGCGAATGCGGCACCATCGAATCCGAGCCCGCCCTGCTGAAGGTGTTCACCTCCGCGGTCATCGTCGAGGATATTGTCAACGACACCGCCTGCATCGGTGGCAGCGCGATGTTTGAAGTTGTCGCTGAGGGCTCGAACCTGACGTACAAGTGGTATTTCCGCAGCACCGGTGGACAGAACCGCACCTTCGAGGTTGACAGCTCCGTGCTGGTGATCACCGACGTGAGCGAGGAGGACTTCGGTGCATACTGGGTCGACGTCAACAGTTCCTGCGGGAAGACCACGAGCAAGACGCGCTTCCTCATCGTTCCTGACAAGAGCGTCGAAGTGCTCACGCCGTCGGTCTGGAACGAAGAGATTCCCGCCGCTGGCACGTACGAGATCCTTTGGAAGCAGTACTGCCTCAACAGCGTGAAAATCGAGTATTCCACTGACGGCGGATCGGCATGGAGCCTGATCACCGGCAGCTTCGATGCGAGCGCGGAATCCTACACATGGAGTGTCCCCGAGATCGAAGCCGAGCAGTGCTTCATCCGGATTTCGGATGCCGACAATCCCGCCACGCTGGGACAGTCGAAGCAGTTCAGAATCAAGGACATGCCTGTCAGGGAATACGCGCTCGAAGGTGTTGGATTCAGCTGGGTCGAGGTCGGTGAAGTGTCCGAACAGCCGCTCGGCATTGAGAACACGGGCCGGGCGTCACTCGAAGTGACCGCCACGACCATTCTCGGGACGACGGAGGTCACCGTGAAAAACGGCGCGCCGTTTACCGTGGCGCCGGGTGAGAGCTATGATCTCATGCTCGCCTACGAGCCGACCGCCGCGCTGCGCATGGACGGCAAGCTCATCGTCATTCACAACGCCGGTTCGCCCGATACCATCCCGGTATTCGGCGAAGGATTTATTACCACCTCGACCGGTGACGTTCCGCGTCCGCAGCATCTGCTGCTCGATCAGAACTACCCGAATCCCGTTTCCCTCTCGCTGGGCGGGCGCACCAATATCATCTTCGAGCTGCCGCGCCGCGCCGGCGTCTCGCTGGTGCTGTACAACACGCTCGGACAGAAAGTGCGCACGCTGTTCGAGGGAACGCGCGAAGCGGGACGTCATACCTTCGCCGTTTCGCTCGACGGTCTGTCGGCGGGCATGTACCTGTACCGCCTGACCACGAACAGCGGCGCGGTGACGCGTGTGCTGCATGTGATGCGCTAGTATCCGCGGCTTTTTGCCGCCGCCATTGAAAGGCAACCACGGATTTCGCAGATTATTGCACAGATTCACACGGAAACGAGATGAACTCTGGCACCCGAATCTGCTGAATCCGTGGTTGCCTTTCGCGCATATTTCACTGCCACTGTAATGGTATTATCCTGATGCATTTCCCAATCCTCGCAGATATCGTCGTCATTTTCGCGATCAGCGTGCTGGTCGTATTCATCTTCCACCGGCTGAAAATCCCGCCCATTATCGGATTTCTGTTCACCGGTGTGCTGGCGGGGCCGAACGGTCTCGGCGCGGTGACGGCAATCGAAGAGGTGGAAGTGCTCGCCGAGATCGGTGTCATCCTGCTGATGTTCACCATCGGACTCGAGCTGTCCATCCGCGAGCTGCTGCGCATGAAAAAGGCGGTGCTCGGCGGCGGCGGGCTGCAGGTCGGTCTCAGCATCGCGGCCACATTCGGCATTTTCGCACTGATGGGATTTCCTCCGGCGGTCGGACTGTTCGCCGGCTTCCTCGCCGCGCTCAGCTCCACCGCCATCGTCCTCAAGCAACTGCAGAGCAGCGCGCAGATCGAGAGTCCGCACGGCCGCGCATCCCTCGGCATCCTCATTTTCCAGGACATCATCATCGTGCCGATGATGCTGCTGACACCGCTGCTGGCCGGCGCCGCTCAGGGCAGTATCGGAGAAGAGATCCTCATTCTGCTCGCCAAGAGCGCCGGCGCGGTGCTGCTCGTGCTGCTGGCCGCGCGCTACGTCATTCCGAAGCTCCTGCATCAGGTGGCCGCCACGCGCGACAAGGAACTGTTTTTCCTGGCGATCGTGTCGATCTGCTTCCTCGTGGCGTGGCTGACATCCAGCATCGGACTGTCGCTCGCACTCGGTGCCTTTCTTGCCGGCATGATCATCGCCGACTCGGAGTACAGCCATCATGCGCTCGGCAACGTCATCCCGTTCCGGGACCTGTTCACCAGCTTTTTCTTTGTTTCCGTCGGCATGCTGCTCGATCCCGCCGCCATCGCCGCGCGTCCGGTCACCGTCGTGCTGCTCACGCTCGCCGTGCTCGTCGGCAAGAGCGTGCTCGCCGGCGGCGCCATGCTGCTGCTGCGCTTCCCGCTGCGCACGGCGATCATTACGGGACTGGGCCTCAGCCAGATCGGGGAGTTTTCATTCATTCTATCCCGCGTGGGAGTGGAGGCCGGGCTGCTCTCCGGGGGCATGTACCAGCTTTTTCTTTCCGTCAGTATCCTCACGATGGCGCTGACGCCGGTGCTGATGGCGGTCGCCCCGCGTCTCGCGGAGGTGCTGGGAGCGAAACGCCGCGAGCCGGAGGGGAAGGGCGGCGAGGCGAAAGACGGCCTGCTCATCGTGGGCTACGGGCTCAACGGGAGGAATCTCTATCTCGCGGTGCGGGACTCCGACATCCCGGTGTCCATTCTCGAGATGAATCCCGACACCGTGCGGAAGGAACGTGCGGCGGGTGTGCCGATACAGTTCGGCGACGCCACGCAGGATGCCGTGCTCGCGCACGCCGGCGTGAAGGAGGCGCGTGTCGTGGTCATCGCCATTTCGGATCCGGCCGCCACCGGGCGCATCACCGAGCGCGTCAATGCGCTCAATCCCTCTGCGCATGTCATCGCCCGCACGCGCTTCACATCCGAGGTGCCGAAACTGTTCGCGCTTGGCGCTGACGAGGTCATTCCCGAAGAATTCGAAACCGCCATTGAGATTTTCGCCCGCACACTCACGCGGCTGGGCATCGGCGAGGAGGAAATCCGTGAGCGCGTGCTGCACCTGCGTGAGGACGGGTACGCGACGTTCCGGGGACGGGATTCCGCCCTTCCGTGACGGAACCGCTTTCCGAGTGCCGGCTGTTGATATCCTGAAAGGAAGTTGCTACTTTTCAGACGGTTATACTGATCTGCCACATATCCCTACCGGTAATTTCTTGAACGCGGGATCACCCTACATGCACATGCCGAACGCTTACCGCGGCATGCGACATCAACCATCTTTCACATACTCGTAAGGTACTATGGCTGCACTGGTACGCTTTCTCACATCATCCATCTTGAGCAAGATCGTCATGGCAGCGACAGGACTGGTCCTCGTACTGTTCCTGCTCGGTCACATGGCGGGCAACCTCCAGATGTATCTCGGCCAGGATGCCATGAACACCTACGCGGAAACCCTGCAGGGCCTCGGCGGTCTGCTCTGGGTCATTCGCGCCGCGCTGTTCATCATGCTGGTCCTCCATGTCATCACTTCCATCAAGCTGAAGTGGGAAAACTACAACGCCCGTCCCGAACAGTACGCCATGCGGAAATACGTGCGCGCGTCGCTTTCGTCGCGCACGATGATCTGGACGGGGATCATGATCTTTCTGTTCGTCACCTATCATCTGCTGCATTTCACCATCCACGCGACGAATCCCGCGTACGGCGGACTGTACGACGCGATGGGGCGCCATGACGTGTACTCCATGGTGGTGCTCGGATACAGCAACGTGCTGATCTCCCTGGTGTACATCGCGGCGATGATCCTGCTCGCCTTCCACCTCTTTCATGCCATCGAGAGCATGTTCCAGACGCTCGGCGTGAATCACGAGAAGTACAATCCCCTCATCCACGGTCTGAGTCTGACGGTGGCGAGCATCATCATGGTGGGCTTCCTTTCCATTCCCATCGGCGTGTTATTCGGTTGGATCGAACTACCTGCAGGAGTGATAATACTATGACATTAGATTCGAAAATCCCCTCAGGACCGCTTGCAGAGAAGTGGGACAGGCATCGCTTCGACATGAAGTTGATCAATCCCGCGAACAAGAGAAAATACAGTGTCATCGTCGTCGGCACCGGACTGGCGGGCGCATCCGCGGCCGCGACCATGGCCGAGCTGGGATACAACGTCACAGCGCTGTGTTATAACGACAGCGCGCGCCGCGCGCACAGCATCGCCGCGCAGGGCGGGATCAACGCCGCGAAGAATTACCAGAACGACGGCGACAGCATCTGGCGCCTGTTCTACGACACGGTCAAGGGCGGCGACTACCGCTCCCGCGAGGCGAATGTCTACCGTCTCGCCCAGGTGAGCAACAATATCATCGACCAGTGCGTGGCGCAGGGCGTGCCGTTCGCGCGCGAGTACGGCGGCTATCTCGACAACCGCTCGTTCGGCGGCGCACAGGTGTCGCGCACCTTCTATGCCCGCGGCCAGACCGGTCAGCAGCTGCTGCTCGGCGCGTACTCGGCGCTGATGCGCCAGGTGGGGCTCGGCAAGGTCGATCTGTACACGCGTCATGAGATGATGGATGTCGTGCTGGTGGACGGACACGCCCGCGGCATCGTCGCGCGCGACATGGTGACCGGCAAGGTGCAGAGTTTTGCCGCGGATGCGGTGATACTCGCCACCGGCGGCTACAGCAACGTGTATTTCCTGTCCACCAACGCCATCGCCTGCAACGTCACCGCGGCCTACCGCGCGTACAAGAAGGGCGCGGCATTCGCCAATCCAGCCTTCGTGCAGATCCATCCGACCTGCATTCCCGTTTCGGGGGAGCATCAGTCCAAGCTCACCCTGATGTCGGAATCCCTGCGCAACGACGGCCGGATCTGGGTGCCGAAGAAGAAAGGCGAAACGCGGAATCCCAACGATATTCCCGAAGACGAACGCGATTATTACCTCGAGCGCAAGTACCCGAGCTTCGGAAACCTGTCGCCGCGCGACATCAGTTCGCGCAGCGCCAAGGAGGTCTGCGACGAGGGACGCGGCGTGGGTCCGACAGGCTACGGCGTGTACCTCGACTTCCGCGACGCGATCAACCGGCTCGGCAGGGATGTCATCGAGGCGCGTTACGGCAATCTCTTCCAGATGTATGAGCGCATCACGGGCGAGGATCCCTACCAGGTACCGATGCGCATCTATCCCGCGCTGCATTATACGATGGGCGGGCTCTGGGTCGATTACAACCTGATGAGCACCATTCCCGGACTGCATGTGCTGGGCGAGGCCAATTTCTCCGATCACGGCGCGAACCGGCTCGGCGCCAGTGCGCTGATGCAGGGACTCGCCGACGGGTACTTCGTGATTCCGTACACCATCGGCGACTACCTGGCGAAGTCCGGCGGCGGCGAGAAGGTGACCACCGATCACCCCGAATTCAAGAAAGCGGAAGAGGATGTGCGCGCGCGCATCGGCAAGCTGCTCGATCTCAACGGATCGCGCACGGTCGTTTCCATTCACCGCGAGCTCGGGCACATCATGTGGAATTACGTCGGCATGGCGCGCAACGAGGAGGGGCTCAAGAAGGCTCTCGAGCAGATTCCGAAGCTCCGCGAGGAGTTCTGGGAGAACGCCAAAGTCGTCGGCGACGGTGAAAGCGTCAACCAGGCGCTGGAGCGCGCCGGCCGCGTGGCGGATTTCCTTGAATTCGCCGAGCTGCTGGTCTATGACGCGCTGAACCGCGAGGAAAGCTGCGGCGGTCATTTCCGCGAGGAATACCAGACCGAGGACGGCGAGGCGCTCCGCAACGACGAGGATTACGCCTATGTCGCGGCCTGGGAATTCACCGGAGTCGGCGAGAAACCCATCCTGCACAAGGAGCCGCTCGAGTTCGAGAATGTGAAGCTTCAGACAAGGAGTTACAAGTAATGAAACTCAAACTGCACATTTGGCGCCAGAAGAGCACGCAGGACAAGGGAAAAATGGTCACCTACGATGTCGACGATATCGAGGAGGACATGTCTTTCCTCGAAATGCTGGACGTGCTCAACGAGAAACTGATTCTTAACGAGGAAGAGCCGGTGGCGTTCGACCACGACTGCCGCGAGGGCATCTGCGGCGCCTGCTCACTGACCATTAACGGCATTCCGCATGGTCCCGAAAAAGAAACCACCATCTGCCAGCTGCACATGCGGCATTTCAAGGACGGCGATGAGATTTATGTCGAGCCGTTCCGCGCGCGGGCCTTCCCCGTGCTGCGCGATCTCGTGACCGACCGCACCGCCTTCGACCGCATCATGCAGGCGGGCGGCTTTGTTTCGGCCAACACCGGTGGCATACCCGATGCGAACGCCATTCCCATCAGCAAGAAGGATGCCGATCTCGCGATGGATAATGCGGCCTGCATCGGCTGCGGCGCCTGCGTGGCGGCCTGCAAGAACGCATCGGCCATGCTTTTCGTCTCCGCGAAGGTCGCCCAGTACGCGTACCTGCCGCAGGGACAGACCGAGCGGAAGCGGCGCGTTCTCAACATGGTCGCGCAGATGGACCGCGAGGGTTTCGGCAACTGCACGAATTACTATGAGTGCGAAGCCGTCTGTCCGAAGGGCATCAGTGTCGCATCAATCGCGCTGATGAACCGTGATTTCCTCCGCGCTTCGCTATCGGAGGAGAAGGCGCTGGATCGCTGATTCAGGTAAATCGCTCTTATCGACGTTTCAGATAGCCCCACCCTCACGGGTGGGGCTATCGCATTTCGCCCGATCCTCCACGCTTCTCACGTCTTTCCCCCTTGCATCATATTGTCAAAATCGTATTTTATCTATGCTACGCTTCACTTTCAGACATAGTCTCCAGGGAAGCACGAAAGAGCGAATGAAGCGAGTTCTTTAACAGGATAGTTGTCTTTATACGAATCGATAGGAGGATACCATGGACATGAGATCGATTTCTCCGCCTGGCAGGGCAAGGCCGCACGTCTTTCCCAAGACGCAGCGGGATCCCGAGCCGTTCACGTACTTCACGGAACGGAACTTCGAGAATATCACCCAGGTCAACGAACTCCCCCCCGAACTTCGTTTCGACATGCAGGTCGTGTCGAGCGTTCTCCCCTTCAAAGTCAATTCCTACGTCGTCAACCAGCTCATCGACTGGTCTGACATCCCCGATGATCCCATTTTTCAGCTGACCTTCCCGCAGAAGGGCATGCTGACCGAGGATCATTTCAACCGCATGGCTGCGCTGCTGAAAAACGACGCGCCGCGCAAGGATATCAAGGAAGAGGCCAACCGCATCCGTCTCGAGCTGAATCCGCATCCGGCGGGACAGACGACGCTGAACGTCCCCACGCTGGACGGCGAGGTGCTGCCCGGACTGCAGCACAAGTACCGCGAGACGGTGCTGTTTTTCCCCGCCGCGGGACAGACCTGTCACTCCTACTGCACGTTCTGCTTCCGCTGGGCGCAGTTCGTGGGCATGAGCGATCTGCGTTTCGCCGCGAAGGAGGCGAGCCAGCTGAAAGAGTACATCCGCCGCCATCCGGAGGTGACCAACGTGCTTCTGACCGGCGGCGATCCCATGGTCATGAAGACGCACAAGCTCGAGCAGTACGTCGAGCCGCTGCTCGATCCCGCACTCGAGCATCTTCAGACCATCCGCTTCGGTACGAAATCAATGGCCTACTGGCCGCAGCGTTTTGTGAACGATCCCGACGCCGACGATCTGCTGCGCATGTTCGAGCGCATCATCGCTTCCGGACGCTCGGTGGCCGTCATGGCGCATTACAATCATCACAGGGAGCTGGAAACCTCGCTCGCACGGGAAGCGGTGCGCCGCATCCGCGACACCGGCGCGGTGATCCGCAGCCAGTCGCCCGTACTGGCGCATATCAACGACTCCGCCGGCGTCTGGGAGCTGATGTGGCGCGAGCAGGTGCGTCTCGGCATCATTCCGTACTACATGTTTGTTGAGCGCGACACGGGTGCCGAGCATTATTTCAAAATCCCGCTCGTCAAGGCAACAAAGATTTTCCGCGAGGCTTTCCGTCACGTGAATGGACTGGCGCGCACGGTGCGCGGCCCGTCGATGTCGGCCACCCCCGGCAAGGTCGAGGTCACCGGCATGAGCGAAGTCAACGGCGAGAAGGTGCTGGCGCTGCGCTTCCTGCAGGGCCGCAATCCCGACTGGGTCGGGCGCCCCTTCTTCGCGAAGTACGACGAGGAAGCGTCCTGGCTGCATCACCTGAAACCGGCCTTCGGACAGGAGAAATTCTTCTTCGAGGATGAACTCGCCCGCATGACGGACGAAAAAATGAAGGAAGTCGACGCGGCGTAGATTCGGTCGATTTTTGGCTCCTTATCAAGCCCGGATGTGTCTGCACGTCCGGGCTGTTTTGTTTGGGACGCGAGGATCGTACTCCTGCTCCCTTCCGGTTTGCATCCCGCCCGCATTCCCCCTATTTTCTCAGGCACAACAGTCTGAATCCACGTGCTCAAGCAATTCAAGGAACTTGCCGACGATAATACCTCCGGTGCCACCGAGCTGATCCACAAGCTCCTGGCGCTCTGTGAGAACTGTGCCATCGGCTACCATGTCGATGCGCTGCGCGAGGGCTTCGCGCTCCTCGAGCAGTCGCAGCTCAGCATGCCGTCGCTGCACGCTGTGCTGCATATCCTCAAGTCCGATTTCCTGCCGAAACTCATCGAGGGCGAGGAAAACGCCGACGCCATCCAATACATCGCCTCGCTGGAGAAAATCCTCTCCGAGTCGGGGGAGACCATCGCAGCGCTGTTCCTGGAAAAGGTGCCCGAACCGCAGTCCGCGGTCACCATTTCCCGCAGTTCCACCGTGCTGGCAACCCTGCGGCGGCTGCACGAACATGAACTGCTCCGGCATGCCTATGTGCTCGAGGCGCGTCCGATGCTGGAGGGACACCGCACCATCCGCGACATGACGGACAAAGGGGTGCAGGCCACGCTCATGACAGATGCCGCCATGGCGGAGGCACTGGCTCGCGTCGATTTCGCCATCGTGGGCGCCGACAGCATCAGCGCCGACGGCTACCTGCTCAACAAAACCGGTACGTTCCCCCTGGCGATGTGCTGCAGGGAGCTGAACATCCCGCTGTACGTCGTCTGCGATTCGCTGAAATTTTCCCCGCAGCTGCGGGAGGATATTCTCGTCGAGGATAAACCGGCCGAGCAGCTGCTCGAGCGGCAGGAGGGAGACAGCTTCGACATCTGGAACCGCTATTTCGAATGGACGCCGGTCGATTACTGCACCGCATTCATCACCGAGCGGGGCATTTTCGCCCCCGATCAGCTCAGCGCGCTCGTGGGAGAGGAGAGCGCCTGATCACTCCATGAACATCCCTGTCCGTATGCGTTTTGTTCTTGCGGTCCTGCTGTGCTTCCCGGCCGCACCGTCCATGCGCGCGCAGGATTCCGCGCGGGAGCTGCTGCGCGAGCGGACATCCATGCCGCATGCCCGGCAGTCGGCCGCGCGCCCGGCGCCACGTCTTTCCTCCCCGGACAAAAGTCCCGGCTGGCCTGCCGCGTCTGAACAGCTGCATGCCCTTCGCCGCTCCGCGGATGCCGATCTCACGCAAGATGCCGATCTCACGCAAGATGCCGATCTCACGCAAGATGCCGATCTCACGCACACCGTATTCGGCTACCACCCGTACTGGATTCCCGACGCGGCGGCAGAGTTCTATCGTTTCGAGCTGCTCTCTCATTTCGCGTATTTCGGCGCGGCGGTGGATCCCGGCAGCGGTGAAATCGCCGATTATTACGGATGGCTCGTTTCGCCGGTCATCGACAGCGCGAAGGCGGCGGGTGTGCGCGTGCACCTGGTCGCGACGAACTTCGGCGCCTCCGCCAACCGCACGCTGCTGTCATCACCCGCCGCGCGGGACACGCTGGTGCGCCGCCTGATCGAACTCATGCGCCTCCGCGGCGCCGACGGCGTGAACATCGATTTCGAGGCGGTGCCGGGCGATCAGCGCGACAACCTCACCGCATTCTTCGCCACGCTCGACGCGGCGCTCGCGTCGGAACTGCCTGATGCGGAGATCAGCGCCGCCCTTCCCGCGGTGGACTGGAGCGACTCGTGGAACGCCGCAGCCCTCGCACAGCACATCGACATCTTCTTCATCATGTGCTACGATTACTGGTGGTCGGGCAGCAGTACCGCCGGTCCGGTCGCTCCCCTGCAGGGCAGCACGTACAACGTCACGCGCAGTCTCACCACCTGGCTACAGAACGGCATCCCCGCCGAACGCATGGTCATGGGCGTGCCGTATTACGGCTACGACTGGCCGGTGGCCTCGGAGGCGCCACAGTCCTCGACGCAGGGCAGGGGACAGGCGCGCACCTATTCACGCGTTCAGGAGATGCTGCAGAGCCATGATCGCCGGTGGAGCACGGTCTTTCTCAATCCCTGGTTCCCGTATCTCGTGGCGGACTGGCGGCAGGTCTGGTACGACGACGCCGAAAGCCTCGAATACAAGTACGAACTCGTGAAGAATCTCGGCATCGCCGGTGCGGGGATGTGGGCGCTCGGCTATGACGGCGAGCATCCGGAGCTGTGGGATCTGCTCGCGCGCAGCTTCACGCGCACGACCACGGTCGCTGAGCCGCCGCTGGCTGGCGGGATTGCGCTCGACGTGTATCCCCAGCCCGTGCGGACGGAGGGCGTCGCGCACTGCCGTTTCACCCTCCCGGCGGGTGGACAGGCGCGCCTGGTGATGCGCGATTTGCTGGGTCGTATCCTCTGGGAGAAAAGTCTTTTTCGGGGGGATGAACGCGCGGCGCTGCCGCTGCGTGATGTCGGCGCAGGCACATATCTGCTGGAGCTGACATCGGCGGGGGAGCGGACGGTACGGCCGTTTATTGTTGTTCGCTAGTGGCGGAGCGTCCGTATCCACACGCGTGAGCGTGTGGCCACGCGACACCCCGAGCCGCCGACGGTATCCACACGCGTGAGCGTGTGGTCACCCGACACAGCCGCTTCCCCCGTTGTCCATCCTCCCTCCATCAGCTATATTGAACGGTTCACACAGCCGGACCGGCACTGCCTGTCAGCGTCCCCCGGCGCCGCATCCCCTCAATCAGATAACACATGGCGCAGAAACGGAAAAAGCAGCAGAAGCAGGGCAACGCCAGATCCGACGGCAGCGGCCGCAAGCCGCTCAGCGCCGCGCCGGAGCTGTCGCGCACCGAGCGCAGCGTGCTCTGGGCCGTCGGCGCCTTCGTCGTGCTGCGCGGCATCGCCGCGGCAGCGCCCACCGGGGGACTGCGGCTGTGGGGGATTGACTTTTTCTCCGTGCTCGACGGAGCTCTGCCCCTGCTGCTCGCATGGCTGCCGCTGCTGTTCATCTTTCCCGCCGTCGCGCGTCTCTTCACCGGACGCAGCGGGGCGGCTGCCGGCGATACGGATTCCGGTGGTGCGGCGCCCGTCCGCCTGACCCTGGCGCTGCTGCTCACCGTGGCCGCGGGCGCCGTGGCGATGACCGTGCACGTGAGCTATGCCTTCCTCGGAGACGGTACCTGGTATCCCGCCGAACTGTACCGCAGCATGAACGTCTCCGGTTACGCCAACAGCATGATCAAGCCCAGCGCGTGGCTGACCGGACTTCTGATCGATGCCGGCGCGCGGATGTTTCAACCCGACGATCTCCGTCTTCCCTTCGTCGTCGCGGATGCCGCCGGTGCCGTGATCGCCACCGCCGCCGTGCTGTTCGCCACGCTGAAAGAGCGCTCCCGCACGATCGGACTCGCCATGCTGCTGCTGCTCGGCTCCTCCGGCTCGCTGATCTTCCTCGGCTACATCGAGCTGTACGCCCTGGTGTACGCGCTGAGCATCGTGTATTTCATGACGGCGTGGCAGTGCCTGCGCGGCCGCACCTCCGTCTGGCTGCCCGGTGCGCTCCTGTTCGCCGCCATCCTCTTCGGCGCCTCGGCCGTCGTCTGGATCCCATCCTATCTGCTGCTGCTCCACTGGAAATTCCGCGGCGAGGAGGGCGCGTTCCCGCTCCGCCGCGCCGCGGTCGTGCTCATGCTGCTGCCGCTCGCCGGCATCGCCGTGCTCTACGCGGCGGGAGGCGGCAGCGGCGACAGCGCCTACCTCGTGCCGCTCACGCCGTACGAGCGCATCGTCGACGGACTCTCCACCGGATGGCAGCGGTACGTGCTCGCCGCGCCGGAGCGCTGGGTCGACCTCCTCAACGCGCTGCTGCTCACGATGGGCGCGATGATTTTCGTCCTCCCGGTGCTGCTTTTCTCCGCCCGGCGAAAGCAACTTCTTTCCGCGCCGCCGGTGCTGTTCGGCGCCACTGCCGCGGCGGGCGGCTTCACCCTGCTGATCTTCGGCAACACCTTCCTCGGTCTCGCGCGCGACTGGGATGTCGCGGCATTCGCCGTCCTCGGCGGCATCTTCCTGCTTTTCGTCCTCCTTGTGCTGCTCGACGAGCGCAGCAGCCAGCGCGTGCGTCTCTTCCTCCCGGCCCTCGCCGCCGCCGTGCTCTCGCAGCTCCTTCTCTGGGTCATGGTCAACACCGACGAGGAGGCATCCGCCGGGCGCTTCGAGCAGATCGCTTCCATGGATGCGGGGGTGCTTCTTCCGATGAACACCTTCACCGCCTGGGAAAATCTCCGCAAATTCTACCGCTCGGGCGGGGAGGGGGATGCATATTTCCGTGTGATGCGGCGTCTCATCGAAACCGGCTATCGCCGGGATGTCAGCTACGAGGAATACCTCAGCTCCGTGCTCCGCCTGCGGGATGCCGACGCGGCTGCGCGGGAATGGCGCTGGCTGATGGATACCCTCCTCGAGGATGCGCGCACGGCACGTGAGGGCGACAGGGGGGATTCGCTTCCTGCCGATGGACGAAAATCGGATGCTCGTTCAGCGCAGGATGACGCCCGGCCCGAGGCATCCCCCCGCTTTTTCCGCGAATTCGCGGCACGCGCGCTGCTTTCGGCCTGGCAGGTAAAGCGGCGTGATATCGTTCTGGAATACATGGGGGATTTCAGCACGATGCTGCCGTCGTGGCCCGAGCGGGGACTGCTGAATCTGCTCGTGCAGCCGCCGGCGGACGAAACGCAGGCCGCTGCCATGCTCTCCGCCGCGACGGATGAGGATACCCGTGACGCGTTTCTGCTCATGACGGCGGGCAGTCTATATTACCGCTATGGCCTGCTCGATCGGGCCGCCCGCTATTACGACCGCGCCCTCGAGCGCGAACCCTCCACCTATCCCTCCTGGTATCTCGTTGCGACGCGTTTCCACCTCGACGTACGCCGCGACACCGCCAGAGCGCGTTCCCTTCTGGAAGCGTGCATCGAACACGCTCCCTCCTCGGACGAAGCCGGAACAGCGGCTTCACTGCTTCAGACCCTGCCCTGACACCTTCCGTTTCGTTGTTCTGACTGTCATTTCATTCCCAGACGGGCATATCCCTTCTGCAGGGCTTCGGGAAGTGCGATATATCGTATATTCTTTCCCCTGAAAGCGGCCCATTTTTTCACTGTGAAAAAAAAGCACTTTTTGTCTTGCGTTGAGAAAGCAAAGGGCCTATCTTTCATACACTACGGCTCGATGTACATATGATTCCAAACGATTCAGGACAGAGGTGAGCATCCTGATATGGGTGTTTTCTGTCACTGGAGTTCATTTATGCAATTTTCTCCCTTTCACAATTTACAGGTGAACGTATGAAAGGCTATGTCATCCATTTCGGCCGGGGACTCCCTCTCGCAATCGCCCTTGTTGCGGTCCTTGGTTTTCTCGCCACACCGCCGGGTCAGGCGCAGACCACGATGCCGGCGCCATATCAGACAAGTTTTGATGCAGGAGGTACCAATGGGCCATGGGACGGCTGGATACCGACGCGTATCGGCAGCGGTCCGTACTGGAGAGCCGATCCCAACAGTACAGGGTCGTTGAATACCGGCCCCAGTGGTCCATATGACGGCACGTACTACGTATATCTCGAAACCAGCACCAGTTCGGGAGAAGCATACCTGACCAACCGCTTCGACGTCTCCGCAATGACCAGTCCCACCGCCTATTTCTGGTATCATATGTACGGCAGTGCGATGGGAACGCTGGCATTCCAGGTCTCCACGAATTCGGGCAGCACATGGACTACGCTGTGGTCGAAAACCGGTCAGCAGCACAGTTCCATGACCGCGTCCTGGACGCAGGCAACGGTCAGTCTCGCCGCCTATAACACATCCACCGATCTCTGGGTGCGTTTTCGTGGCCTGCGTGGGTCGACTTTCACCAGCGACATGGCAATCGACCTGTTCCAGCTTTATGAGCCAGGAAACATGAGCCTGCTCAGCAGCTACGCCGAGCATCCGACGACAGTGAGCGGAGCGGGGACAAGCAATCTGCAGGTCCTGCGAGTAAATCTGCTGACCAGCAGTCCGACGAATCCGAAGGACGTCACGGCAATGAATTTCAGCACGACCGGCACGACGAATCTCGGTGATATTTCGAACGCGCGGCTGTACTACACGGGCAACAGCTCGAACTTCTCGACGAGCAACATGTTCGGCAGTGCCGTCGCCACGCCGGGCGGCACGCTGTCGTTTACCGACACGCAGACGCTGACGCTGGGTTCGAATTATTTCTGGCTGGTGGTAGATGTCTCTCCCACGGCGATGTCGGGCAACCAGATCGATGCGTCGTGCACGAGTTTCACCTTCGACGGATCGAGCTCCACGCCAAATCCCTCCTCGCCTGCGGGATCGATCGGGATATTTGGTCCGCTCAGCGGCACCTATACCATCGATCCGAATGGGTCGGGACCGATGAATTTCACTTCGTTCAGCGCGGCCGCCACGGTGCTGAACCTGGCCGGCATCACGGGACCGGTGACGTTCAACGTCGCTTCGGGCACGTATAACGAACAGTTTTCCATCAACGAGCTGTCGAATTCCAGTTCGACGAACACCATTACGTTCGACGGCGGTACGAACAACCCGGAGATCAATTTCAATACCGCCGGAGATTATGATTACGTGATCCGCCTCGTGCGTGCGGACTGGATTACGTTCAAGAACCTGACAATCAACAATTCGGGAACGGAAGGGTACGGTATCCTTCTCGCATCCACGACGACAAACAATCCCTGCGAGAACATCACGATCGACAACTGTACGATCAACATGAGCCAGTCAGCGACGACATCCTACAATGCGGGTATCGGTGCCACGCGGACGAACTCCACCTCCACCGGCAACTATGTCGAAAACCTGCTCGTGCAGAACTGCACGATCGACGGAGGATGGGCTGGCATTTATCTTCGCGCGTATAGCTCCTCGAGCACATTCTATCGCTCGTACGGGAACAGGATTCACAATAACGTGATCAAGAACTGGTATGAATACGGTGTTTATCTCTATTACTACCATGGCGGACCTGAGGTCATCGGAAATACGATTACCCAGCGTAACACAAGCAACAATGATTACGCCTACGGAATCTACGGGTACAGCAATCAGAACGGGCCTCGTTTCGAAGACAACATCATCGAGACCCGTGGGTACGGTATTTATCTGAGATACTATGTAAATCAGTACTCCTCACCCAGCAGTGAGCGCGCGAAGATCGTCAACAACATGGTGACGATCCTGCCGCCGGAGCAGTCGACCGGTAATGACCAGTATGGTATCTGGGTCGGGTATCGCGTCAAGTATGTCGACATATGGCACAACAGCGTGAATATCATTCCGCGCAACAATGCCAGCACGTCTTCATATCAGAACTGTCTCTACCTGGATTATTCCAGTTCATCCTATGACCAGAGCTGGGACATCCGCAACAACCTGCTGCAGGTCGACAAGGCGCCGAACGGCAGTGCGCCCGGACGTCCACGCATCGTCTGGAACGACAACGACTATCCCATCATCAACTTCGATTACAACGTCTTCTTCACCTACAGCACGCAGAGCGAGCCGTTCTACGTCGAGGGGTACAAATCGTTCAGCAATCTTCCCTACAACGCGAACTCGCAGTGGGGCGAGGCGTACTATGTATCGCCGACGGATCTGCACTCGCGTTCGCACAAGGCGTACCTCGCCGGCGCGAATCTCGGGATCACCGAGGATATCGACGGCGAATCACGCGGGACGACTCCCTGCATCGGCGCTGACGAGTACCCGACGCCGCCGCCTGAGTACGACATGGCGGTCAAACTCGTGCAGGTCGGCTACGCGACCGACAAATGGGCCCGCCTGGCAGGCGCAAACAACCACACGGTGAAAGCCGTCATCGAGAACATGGGTCTCAAGGACAATCCGACGTCGCTGGACCTCGGCTTCGCCGGGATGCCAATGGCGAACCAGGGCGACGCGGCGGTGGTGGAGAACCTGACGCCGACGTGGAACGGCAGCGAGGGCCTCGTGGAGTTTGCCACGCCGCTGACCGGTCTCGCCGAATCACCGAGCACGACACTGTACGTGCGGAGTTTCTGGGCGAATGACGCGAACGGCGCGAACGACCAGGCAAGCGATACGCACGAGATCTTCGGCGAGAAGGTACACGGCTTCGAGAACTTCGACATGTTCGCCACGCCGGACTTCTCGTACTATCCGGGTTGGATGGATCTGCCGTGGACGATCATCGACAACAACGGCGGCGAGCAGCCGGTGACCGAAACCGGGGTGGGCTCCGGCGGCACAACGGCGATCTACTTCAATGACGGCGGCAATCCCTCCGACGAGTGGATTGTCACGCCGGCGGCGTCGCTGCTTCCAGCGGCGAGCTACCGGATCGGCTTCGATTTCGAAAACATCGCCTCGGTGCCGGTGTCGATCGAGATGGCCTGGGGCAATGCGCCGGCGCCGTCGTCGATGACGACGTTCGCGACGTTCGCGAGCGTCGGCCAGGGCACGTACTCGGCCAAGGAGCTGTGGATCAATTCCGGTGAAGCCGGCGATCCGTACTTCAACACGCCGCCGTCGACGGGCATGTACTACATCGGCATCCGCGTGGTTTCGACGTCGGCCGGTGCAGAATGGTCGATCGACAATATCAAGCTGGACGACAATCCGTCGCCGCCGCCGAAAATCGGGTACGCGCCTCCGGGCTCGCCGATCGAGGACTTCGTCGACGACGACAGCGATCCGATTCAGGTGACGGCGAACTACAAGCAGCCGGGCCTGATCAACAAGACCTTCCAGGTCGCGACGACGACAAACATCTACGGTTTCCGGGGCGACATGCTCTGGGACGTTGAATCGGCTGATCC